>Ga0307511_10002167_pt1 | contig 20642 bp, 23 predicted proteins | sample 13_EM_MG_FD_200266 | JGI IMG/M metagenome (GOLD analysis project Ga0307511, IMG submission 200266) | Populus trichocarpa ectomycorrhiza microbial communities from riparian zone in the Pacific Northwest, United States - 13_EM | ecosystem: Host-associated > Plants > Roots > Unclassified | place...
CGGGCAGATCACCAACGCCAACGTGCGCCGTCTGGTGACCAAGGAACTGGCCACTTCGTTCCTGATCGGCGTCGGCGGCGGCCTGATCGCGGGTACCTTCGCCACCTTCATTTCGCATCGCCTGAGCCTGGGCGGCGTGATGATGGCGGCCATGGTCCTCAACCTGCTGGTCGGCTCCACCGTCGGCATGCTGGTGCCGCTGGCGCGTTACAGGATGGGACGCGACCCGGCGGTTGGATCGTCGGTTCTCCTGACCTTCGCCACCGACACCATGGGGTTTTTCATCTTCCTCGGCCTGGCCACCCTGTTCCTGCTGTAGGGCGAGTCCGGTTTGGGCATCCGACACGTTCATGAAAAAGCGCAGCGCCGGCCTGCTCTTGTTCCGCCGCCAGGCCGGGAGCTTTGAGGTGTTGCTGGCCCACCCGGGCGGCCCCTTCTGGTCGCGCAAGGATACGGGTGCCTGGTCGCTGCCCAAAGGGGAGATCGGGGAGGACGAAGAGCCGCTGGCTGCTGCCCGGCGCGAGTTCACCGAGGAAACCGGCTTCACGGCGCAAGGCCCGTTCATCGAACTGGGTGAGGCGAAGCAGGCAAGCGGCAAGGTGGTCGCGGCCTGGGCCTGCGAGGGCGATGCCGATCCGGCCGCGATGGTGAGCAATCTGTTCGAGATGGAATGGCCGCCCAAATCAGGCAAGACGGCGGCGTTTCCCGAGATCGACAGGCTCGGCTGGTTTGCGCCGCCGCAGGCATTGCGGCGCATCGTCAAAGGCCAGCAGGCATTCATCGAGCGGCTGGCGGCGCATCTGGCGAGCCCGGCTGCCTAGAAGCGAAGCCCATTCGGCGCGGGAATGCGCCTTGAGAGGCGGAGACGGTAGGCGCGGTCCTACCGCGCTTTGAGACCGATCTGACAGGCTCGGCGCGCCCCACCTGTCATTGTGCGCACATGGCGATGGCATTGCATTGCCATCGAATCTCCTTCGAAAGGAAACATCATGAGCATAGGCGCGATTCTTCTGATAGTTCTGGTCCTGCTCCTGGTCGGCGCGCTGCCTACCTGGGGCTACTCCAGCGGCTGGGGCTATTACCCCAGCGGCGGTGTCGGCCTGGTGGTGCTGATCCTGCTGGTCCTGTTGCTGACCGGGCGAATTTAGCGCTGCCCGGGCATGCATGCGGCGGGCCGGTATCGGCCGTCTTTCCGGCACCAGCCGGGGCGGCTGGTCCCGGCCGTTTTTATTGGGACGGCATTGGCAGGGTATCCATGATGCTGGTCAGCGCCAGGCAGTTTTCGCGCTCGGTCATGCTGTGCCCGGCCGGGGTGCGGCGATAGTCGATGCGCGCGTGGCCCGCCTGCCGCAAGGCGGCGACCAGGTCGTCGGCCTGGAACATCGGGCACACCACGTCGAAGCGGCCATGCACGATGTGCACCGGGATGCCGCTCAGGCGCGCGACGTTTTCCAGCAGGTAGTTGTTGTCGCGGTTGGCCTCGCCGGCGCCGCCGCCGAGAAATGCGCCATTCATGAAGTAGTGGTTCTCGATGCGCGCGAACGCCTTGGCGAAGCCGGGGTCGGCGAAGCGGCCGGCGTCCGACACGTCCTGCGCCAAGTAGCTGGTCATGCCTTCCCATACCGACCAGGCGCGCGCGGCGGCGACCTGTTGCGCAAGCTCGCCGGCATCGCGCGGTTTGGCCGAAAAGATGCGGTCGTAGGCGGCGACCATGTCGTGCCGTTCCCGCGGCGGGATCACCTTGACGAAATCGGCCCAGGCTTCGGGGAAGGTCATGTAGGCGCCCGGCAGGCGCGTGTCGCCGGGGCTTTCCTCGAAGGCCGCCGCATTGCCCTGGTAGAAAAAATCGATGTCCTTGCGCCGGCATAAGAAGATGCCGCGCAGGATCAGGGTCTGCACGTTCTTCGGGTGGGCGATCGCATAGGCCAGCGCCAGGGTGCTGCCCCAGCTGCCGCCGAACACGTGCATCCTGCCGGCGATGGCGCGGTCCTCGCGCAGCTTTTCCATGTCAGAGATCAGGTGAGCGGTAGTGTTGTCGCGCAGCGCCGGCCCGGCGTCATCGGCCGCCGCCGACGGCCTGCTCTTCCCGCAGCCGCGCTGGTCGAACAGGACGATGCGATAGCGTTTCGGGTCGAAATAGCGCGCCATGAAGGGGCTGCAGCCGCCGCCCGGGCCGCCATGCACGAACAGCACCGGCTCGCCCTGCGGGTTGCCGTGCTCTTCCCAGTAAATCTTGTGCCCGGCCGGGCTTTGCACATCGAGGTGCCCGGAGAGGTGCGCGGTGGAGGCCGGGTAGCGCCAATCGGCTTCGGTGACTTTGCTGCTGTAGGCCATGCGGAGGTTCCTGGGTACTTGCCCGGTGACGATGCGCCTAGTATAGGCGCCGCCGGACTGCCCTGTACGAGCCTCCCTGCGCGAGTCTTACTTCGCGCGGCGCTTCTCCATTTCCCGCACCATTTCCTGGTTCAGCCTGTTGAATTCGGTCATCATGGCGTCGCAAGGTTCGCGCTTGGCCTGGCAGATCGCGTCCATGGCTATGTAAAGCTTGCCGTCCTTTTCCAGCACCTTGCGCTTGACGACGGCGGGAAAGGCAGGGTTGTTCCTGGGCGCGAAGCTCCAGATGCCCTCGTCGGCGCCCGCTTCGACCACGGCGACGACCCAGCCGTCTTCCTGCTGGGTAAATTTCGCGCCGCCGCCGGCGCGCAGCGCGTCATAGGCCTGGGAGACGGTGGTGTAGGCCATCGGCGCGAGCGGCTGCGCGAACACCGGCAGACCGGCCAGCATGCCGGCCGCGAGAGTGGCGATTTTTTTCATGCGCGGTGGATCCTGTTTGTGCGAAGGGAGGTCGAGCCTAGCGGGAAATTGTGACGCCAATCCGCTTTTCCCGGGAGCCTTCCGGAGCAGGCGCCCCGCCGGCCTTCGGCCTATAATGGGCCAGCCAGCCAGCATCGTCCCGAAGGTCCTTCGCAAGGAGCCGCACCATGGATGAACGCACAGTCCTTGATTCGATGCCGCAGCAGCGCGTGATCAGCGTGGGGCCGGAAGCGACGGTCCACAAGGCGGCGGTGGTGATGACCCAGGCCAATTGCGGCAGCGCACTGGTGCTGGGCGGCGACGGCGCCCTCTTGGGCATCCTCACCGAACGCGACCTGATGACGCGGGTGATCGCCCGGGGGCTCGACCCCTCCAGTACCGCCGTGTCGGCGGTGATGACGCGCAACCCGCGCTGCGTGCCGCCGGAGACCAGCGTCTCGGACGCCATCGTGATCATGATCGAGCGCGGCTTCCGGCACCTGCCGGTGGTCAAGGCCGGCGGCAAGATCGTCGGCGTGTTCTCGGTGCGCGATGCGCTGCCGCGCGAACTGAGCGCGGCGGTCAGCCTGGCCGAGTTCAACGAGCAGATGAACGACGCCGGGGGCGGTTAGGGAGCGTTTCCGCGCCTGCCTGATGGTTCGCGGCTCTCGTGCCTGCTCCCCGGCGCCCTCTGGTGCCTGGGCGCGTAGAGCGCGTGATCGGCGCGCCGCAGCAGATCCTCGAGACTGGTATCCGCGGCGGCCACACGCCGATGCCGATGGAGACGCTGATCCGCAGGGGCTGCCCGCCTACGGTGACAGGCGACGCGGCATGCCCCGTCCCCGCGACTGGCGCTGCGAAGGGCGCGACCAAGGGCACGAGAACACCGCGCTCGCCGCCGGCATGCGAAGATCGTACCCGGTTCCGTCCACGGGCCGGGAACGAGACACTCAAACCAGCGCGGCCTTCGCGAACCGCTTTTGCCAACCAAAGAGGAGACCCATCGCATGATCCACGTGATCGCCATCATCACCGCCAAGCCCGGCCAGCGCGCCGCCATCCTGGAGCGCTTCGGCGCCAACGTGCCGGCGGTGCGCGCCGAGGACGGCTGCATCGAATACGGCGCGACGGTGGATGCGCAGGAAGCGCCGCCGTTCCAGACTGCCTGGGGGCCGGACACCTTCGTGGTGGTCGAGAAATGGGCGAGCATGGATGCGCTCAAGGCCCATGCGGCCGCGCCGCACATGGCCGCTTACGGCGCGGCCACGCGCGATTTCATTGCCAGCCGGGTGATCCACATCATGCAACCCGCGTAAGGACGCGCGGGCCGGCCCAAGTTGCTGTCCCGGCTACTCGCGGACGGCGAGCTTGTCGGGTGGCGCAGGGCGGGCGGAGCGCCGTGCGGCGATCCATCGGGCCGCCAGCGCCATGCCGGGACGCTCGATGTAGCGATGCGCCAGCGACGCGGTTGCCAGCGTGCAGGCCACCACGCCGACCCAAAGCAGGACAAACATGCCGATCGCCTTCAGGCCGGTGGCATTGACGTCAATCAGCCCGCCGCTCCAGGCGGGCAGGTCCTGGATGAACAGGAAGTGCAGCACGTAGGCGCTGAAGCTGAGCACGCCGACGCGCTGCACCCAGGGGTGGGTGAACCAGGTCGCGGGCCCTTTGGCCAGCGCATAGACGAACACCATGAAGGCCAGCGTGGCCCAGAAGATCGGCGGCGGGTCGGTGAAATTGCGCAGGTAGCTGATGCCCAGGGCGAGCCCGGCGATGTAGATGCAAAACAGGACTGCCGCGCCGCCTAAGGCCAGGCTGGTGCCGCGCGAAACGGACGCGGGGCCCTGGCGCAGCAGGTAAAAAAGGAGAATGCCGGCGGCGAACACCGGAAGCTGGTTGGGAAACCAGAAATAGAGAAAATTCCGCGCCGCCTGCACTTCATAATCGCGCAGCCAGCCGGCGGCCGCACCGTTGTTGGCGAGCACTGCGAAGGGGAGCGCGGCGGCAAAAAATATTGCAGCCCGTCGTGCGTTGGTCAGCAGACTGGCCAACAGGGGGAACAGCGCATAGAACGTAAACTCCACGCCGATGCTCCAGCCGCCGGGCACCACCGACCAGGCCTTGGTAGTGGGGAGCCATTCCGGGTGCCAGGCGTTGACGAACAGCAGCGAGCGCAACAGCTGGGCGAGGCTGAATTCACCGGGAATGCCGTCGACCAGAAAATACAGCAGGGCGCCAGCGTAGTACATCGGTGCGATGCGCAGGAAGCGGCGGATGAAGAAATGCCGGGTGGCGGCGGGAAACGCTTCGGTGCGGCGGCTCCACGACAGCATCAGGGTGACAGCGCTGGCGATGAAGAACAGCTGCACGCCGTGCCAGCCGAAGTTGGTGAGTTTTTTCACCGGATACGGCAATTCGGGGAAGCGGCTTCCCGTGTGGGCAGTGATGACCAGGAGTATTGCCCAACCGCGCACCGCGTCGATATAGCCAAGCTTGTCCGGACTCACCCGGCTCACGGCGGAACGGCCCTGCGTCACGCCTTCACTTGCGTCGTTCATCGGTTCTTGTTTCCGACCTCATTGCCCGGCCGGAGCAGCGCGCCGCGGGCAGGGTCCTGCTCCCGGCCGGAAGATAACATCGGATTGCCCATGATGGGTTCATAACCGCGCACTTCCCGCTGTAGGACTTTGTAGGCGCTTGTCCGATATTGCCGCCCGCAAGGGCCCGCTACAGTCTGGTCCATGCAATATGCCGACCAACACCGGAGACCGAGATGAAAAGAGCAGACCAGACCGAGGCGCAATGGAAACAACTGCAGGCGGAAGCCGCGCTGGCCCAGCAGGCCTTTGATGCCTCGCACGCGCGCCTGGAGCAAAGCCTGAAGGCCACCGAGGCAGGCCTGAAGCCGGCCTCCTCCCTGGCCAAGGCGCTCAAGCTGCACTTCACCGCGGCCGCCTGCCTGCTGGCGATGGGGCGCGCGCTGGTGACTTTCCGCAAGCGTCAGGCCGCCAGCGCCAAACCAGGCGCGCCCAAGCTGCCGGGGCGCCGCGGCCGGACGCTCATGCTGTTGCACGTTTGACACGGGGCGGACTCGGGCTGACTCGGGGGGGCTGACTCGGGCGCGCCACGGCGCGCTCTCTCGCAGGCGCTCCGCCAACGGCGAAGGCCGGCGCCTTCTCCGCGGGGCTAGTCCGCTCAACGCGCGCTTTGCAGGCTGACCTGCATCACGCCGATCTTCTCGCCTTCGACCGACACTACGTCGCCCGGATGCAGGCGCTCCCCGCGCGGGAGGCCGACACCGGCGGGCGAGCCGGTGAACATCAGGTCGCCCGGTTCGATCGTCACCGACCGGCTGACGCCGGCAATCTGTTCGGCCAGCGTATGGATCATGTGGCGGGTGCTGGAGGATTGCTTCACCGCGCCGTTCACCGAGAGCGAGAAGCGATAGTCCTCGCCATCGACAAAGGCCGCCGGCACGATCTCGGGGCCGACCGGCGATAGGCCGTCCTGGCATTTGCCGAGCACGAAATTGAATTTGAAGAAACTCTCGGGCGCGGCAAACAGGTCGCGCGCGGTGAAGTCCACGCCCATGGTGTAGCCGGCGATATGCTTGAGCGCGTTTTCCGGTTTGATGTTCTTGCCGCCGCGGCCGAATACCACCACCACTTCCGCTTCCCAGTCCAGGTTTTCGCAGCCGCGCGGAATCGTCAGCTTGTCGCCGGGCCCGGAGAGTACGCTGGTCGCGGGCTTGATGAAAAAGAAGGGCGCGACACCCGGTACCTTCCTGATCGACGAGGCGTTCATCTCCGCCAGGTGGTCGGCGTAGTTGGCGCCGATGCAGAACACCTTGCGCGGGTAGCGCAGCGGCGTGTCCAGGCGTGCACCGCGGGCCCGAATGGGGGCGATCTTTTTCAGCCTGCCCTGCGCGATTTCCCCGGCCAGCTTCCTGAGCAGCGGAAAAGTTTTGGGCCATTGCAAGAACAGCGCGATGAGGTCGCCGTCGAGTCCCGCGATGCGCGCGGCTTTCGCGCTCGCTGCGATCGGCCAGTACGCGTCCTCGATGCGCATTGCGGCGGCGTGGCCGCCCTTTGCTTTCAGCGTGGCGAGGGTAAACATGTCAATCCTCCGCGGTAAATCCGGAGGCCTTGACGATGGGTGCCCAGCGCTCGTAGTCCCGGCGCAGGATTTCGCGGAACTGCGCGGCGTCGGCAAAAGGTGCCTCGTAGCCGAACTTGGCCAGGGCTTCGAGCACATCCGGCTGCTTGAGGGCGTCGCGCAGCAGGTCGTCGAGCCTGGCGATCGTATCGGCCGGCATCTTCGCCGGGCCGAGCAGGCCGAGCCAGAGTTCGACGACCAGGTCCTTGTAGCCGGCCTCCGCCAGTGTCGGCACCTCGGGCAGGAAGGCCGAGCGCCCGGCGGCGGTGGTGGCGAGGATGCGGATGCGCCCGGCCTTGTGATACTGGACGGCCTCGCCGATCGGGTTGTACGAGGAGGCAATCTGTCCGCCGATCAAGTCCTGCATGGCGGGCGCGCCTCCCTTGTAGGGCACGTGGTTCATCTCGACCCCGGCGGCGCGCGCGAACATCAGGCCGACGAAATGCGGCGTGGCACCGGCCGAGGTCGAGGCGAACGCGGCCTTCGAGGGGTTGGCCTTGCACCACCTGACGAAGTCGGCCACGGTCCTGACTTCAGCGGGTACCGCGGGCCCGACGCACAGGCCCAGGCTGGTGGTGGCGCACACCGCGATCGGCGCGAAGTCGCGCAGCGCGTCGTAGTTCAGCTTCCTGAAGCTGTGCGGGTAAAGCACGAAGGGAAAGTCCGGCATGAACAGCAGCACGCTGCCGTCCGGGTCGGCGGCTTTCACGTGCTCCAGCGAGAGCCGCCCGGCGGCGCCGGCGCGATTGTCGACGATCAGGTTGCCGGCGTATTTGCCGCGCAGCTTTTCCGCCAGCAGTCGCGCCACCACGTCGGTGCCGCCGCCGGCGGGAAAGCCGACCACGATGCGCGTGGGCTTGCTCACCACCTGTGCATACGAGAGTTTGGGCAGGGCGGCGGCGAGAGGGGCGAGGGCGCCGGCGGCGAGGATTTTTCTGCGCAGGTTCATTGCATGCTCCGGAAACATGGGATCAAAAGCAAGCGCGGCCCGGGCGCAAGGTACCGCACCGCGCCGTAGTCCGAATTTTTCTACTTCATGTTGCACGCCGCCGCATACGCATCGGCATGCCCGGTCGCCACGCGGTCGACGATCCTGTTGGTGACGCGGCCCTGCTCGTCTTTCACCACCGCGCGCAGCACCCAGTCCTGCACCGGCATGTGGTTCTTGTTGAAGCGGAAGTTGCCGCGGATCGACTTGAACTTCACGTTCTCGATCGCGTGCGCCACCGCCTCCTTGTTGCTGAAGTTGCCCTTCAGCGGCGCCAGTGCCGCGTTAAGCAGCATGGTGGCGTCGTAGGCGTTGGCGGCGTAGCCGCTGGGCAGGCGCTTGAACTCCTTCTCAAAAGCGGCGACGAATTCCCTGTTCTCCGGCGTGGCCATGTCGTTGGACCAGTGCGAGGAGTTCAGCGCCCCCAGCGGCGCATCGCCGACCGCCTTGAGGATGTCTTCCTCGAACGCGAAGTTCGGCCCCATCAGCGGCGAGATCTTGGTCAGGCCCGCGAGCTTGTACTGCTTGATGAAGTTGATGCCGAGCGCGCCGGGCAGGAAGATATAGACCGCTTCCGGCTTCTTCGCCTGGATGTCGGCGATCTCGGTGGAGTAGTCGACCTGGTTCAGCGGCGTGTAGGTCTCGCCAAGCAGCGGTTCCTTGTAGAAGCGCTTGATGCCCGCCACCGCGTCCTTGCCGGCCGGGAAGTTGGGCACCACCACGTAGACCTTCTTGAAGTTCTTCGAGGTCAGGTACTTGCCCATGATCTCGTGCGGCGCATCGCTCTGGTAGCCGGCGCTGAAGAAATATCTGTTGCAGCCCGCGCCGGCGTAGTCCGACGGGCCCGCGACGGTGGGGAAGAACGGTACCTTCTCGGCGAACGCGGCCGGCGCGGCGGCGAGGATCACCTGGCCGAAGATGGTGCCGGTGATGATGTTGACCTTGTCCTTTTGCAGGAAGCGCTCGGCGATCTGCTTGCCGATGTCCGGCTTGCCCTGGTCGTCGGCAACGATCAGTTCGACCGGCGCGCCGCCGATGTTGCCGCCCAATTTCTTGAGAGCCAGGTTGATCCCGCCGAGTGTTTCCGCGCCGAATGCCGCGCCGGGGCCGGACTGGGTGGTGAGCACACCGATGCGAAGTTTCTCCTGCGCGAAGAGCGGGGCGGATACGAATGCAGGCACGGCAAGAGCCGTGGCCAACAGCAGATGCTTGACCATTTGGGTTGTCTCCGGTTGTGCGGCGGGCTTCTTTGGCCCGCGTCGCGTTCTGGTTTGCAGCGGGTTGGTGTCCTGTCCCGCAAGTTAGTCGCATAAAAGATGACGAGAATCGAGCCCCGCAAGGGGAAGGGGCCCCTTGATACCCTTCTGGCTGCGTCAAAAATGCTCGCGAGGGAACGACCCTCGCTGTGCTTTTTTCCTTCGAGGGAAGGAGGGGCCCTCGATCCCTCCTTGTCGGCCCGATTTCGTCACTTTTATTTTCGCGACAAACTTACGGGACAGGACACTAACTGATGGGGGTGGTGAGTTCGCCGATGCCGTCTATCCAGCACTTCACCGTATCGCCTGCCTTGAGGAATTTCTTGCGCGCCATGCCCACGCCCGCCGGTGTGCCGGTGAGGATCACATCGCCCGGCAGGAGGGTGATGCGAGTGGAGAGATAGGCGATCTGCTCGGCGATGCTGAAGATCATCTGCGAAGTGTTGGAGTCCTGCATCAGCTCGCCGTTGACCCAGGTTTTCAGCGCCAGGTTCATCGGGTCGGCGATGGCGGAAGCGGGCGTCATCGCCGGGCCCAGCGGGCAGGCGCCGTCGAACGACTTCTGCCCGGTCCAGTCCCAGCGGAAGGGAGAGGCGGCGGCCACTTCGGGGCGCGACACATGCTCGCGCGCCGACAGGTCGTTGCCCACCGTGTAGCCGGCGATGCAGTCGAGCGCGTCGGCCAGCGCGACGTTTTTCACCGTCGCGCCGATGATCACCGCCAGTTCGATCTCCCAGTCCAGCATCGGGCTGCCGGGGTTCGGCGTGGCATCGCCGTCGCCGCGCAGGGTGGCGCCGGTCGCCTTGAGGGCGTGCCATGGGCGCGGGTTGGCTTTGCGCGGGTCTTCGTCCTGCGGCAGGCCGAGCACCTTCGCCATCTCGGCGACGTGGTCGCGGTAGTTGGCGCCGGCGAAGTAGATGTTGCGCGGGGTGATCGGCGGGCGCAGGTGCATGGCGCTCTTGGGCATGCCGGAGAGTTTCGATTTGCCGGAGGCGATCACCTCGGCTGCCTGCGCCAGCAGCGGCGCCTGGCGCGGCCAGTCGGCGATCAGCTTGTGCGCATCGGCCCAGATGCCGGCGTCGGCGTTCTTCACCAGTTCGGAGGCATGCGCGGCATCGTAGACCTGGCCGCCGATCAGCAGGCCGGCGCGATCACTACCCTTGGCGGCGTAAGTGAGGAGTTGGTAGCTCATGGTCTCAGGCCGCCGACTTGATCTTCAGTTCTTCCAGGCTGCCGACGTCGGCGCCGTCATCCATCGAAAAGCGGTCGCCGTAGTCGAACAGGTCGTCGTGCTGGAAGCCGTTTTCGTAGTACTGGATCTCCCACCAGTTGTGGTCCAGGTCTTCCATGTAGAAGGAGTAGACGCCATGCATGTCCTGCACCGGCAGCACCTGGCGGATCTGGTACTTCTCCTGGTTGGCCACCGCCGCCGCGTGGGCGGTATTGACCGCTTCCTTGCTTGCCACGTCCAGGCCCCAGTGGTTCAGCACGTTGACCGGGTGCACATGGTCGCCGACTTCGACGGCGATGATGTGAAAGCGCATCCCCAGGCGGATGGCGAGGGCCGGCTTGGCGTGGCGCACGCATTCCAGGCCCAGGAACTCTTCATAGAAGACGCGGGAGTCCTTCAGCGAGCGGCACTCCAGCGTACCGTGGCCGAGGCAATACGGGGTGACGACGGACTGCCGCGCGGGCATGTCCACCTTGCATTCGTCGGGCAGGGCGTGGGTCATGGCTGTCTCCTTTGATGGGTGTTCAGGCAGGGGCGCCGGCGGCCGGTTGTCCTGATTTATCGGCTTCGGTCAAGAATGAATCGGCGTAGAACTCGTCTTCGGGCAGGCCGCAGTGCGCGACGAAATCGCGCCGCGCCGAGTCGATTACGATGGGCGCGCCGCAGGCATACACCTGGTGGCCGGAGAGGTCGGGGAAGTCGGCCATCACCGCGCGGTGCACGAAACCATCGCGCCCGCTCCAGTTGCATTCCGGCGTCGCGTCCGAGAGCACCGGCACGAAGCGGATGTGCGGATGCGCATCGGCCCAGGCCTGGGCGATGTCCGCCATGTACAGGTCCTCGCGCTTGCGCCCGCCCCAGTAGAGGGTGATCGGCCTGGTGAACCCTTTTTGCAGGGTGTGCTCGATGATCGCCTTGATCGGCGCGAAGCCCGTGCCGGAAGCCAGCATGATCATCGGCTTGTCAACGTCCTCGCGCAAAAAGAAAGTGCCCAGGGGCGCCTCGATGCGGCAGATGTCGCGCAGCTTCATGCCGCCGAACACGTGTTCGGTGAAATGCCCGCCGGGCATCTTGCGGATGTGCAGCTCCAGCTGGCGCACGCCTTCGTTGTTCGGCAGGTTGGCGATCGAATAGGCGCGGCGGCGGCCGTCTTTCAGCAGGAACTCGACGTACTGCCCGGCGCGGTACAGCATCGGCTCGTTCATCGGCAGCGAGAGCGTGATCACCATCACGTCGGAAGCCGCCTGCTTCATCGCGAAAATGCGCGAAGGCATGAACTTCGGGCGGATCGCGTCCTTCATGTCGACTTCGCGCGCTTCGACCGTCAGGTCGGAGAGCGGCTTGGCCTGGCACAGCAGCGCGTAGCCCAGCGCCTTGTCGGAATCGGGCAGGTAGGTCGGGTGCACCCCGCCGTAGTCCACGGTGCCTTGAACAATCTTGCCGCGGCAGGTGCGGCACACGCCGGTGCGGCAGCTATAGGGCAGGAACAGGCCGGCATCCAGGCCGGCTTTCAATACATTGGTTTCGCCGCCGCAGGGGTAGCTGCGGCCGCTGGGCGAGAGCGTGATGGTGTAGGTCATGCGCCTGGCTGGGCCGCAGTGCGCTGCAACATCCGCGAATGGATGAGCGCCTTGCCGCCTTTGTCTCCTATGTGCGAAGCGCCTGCCCGTCTGGCCGGCGGCGCTCCATTTGATTGCGATGATTATCGAGCCGCGTTTGCCGAATCACTATACTGTGCTGTTGATAGTCTGAATTGATATGATTGATACATGAAAGACCTCAACCTGCTGCGCGTATTCGAGGCGGTATGGACCACCCGCTCGGTCAGCCGCGCCGCCGAGCGCCTGCAACTGACCCAGCCGGCCGTCTCCAGTTCGCTCGCGCGCTTGCGCAAGGATTTCGGCGACCCGCTGTTCTCGCGCATCGGCACCCGCATGGAACCCACGCCCCTGTGCGCGCGCCAGGCCCCCGCGCTGCTCGAAGCCCTCTCCCTGATCGAGCGCTCGGTGGCCGAGGCCGAGAGTTTCGACCCCGCCACCTCCAGCCGCACCTTCATCCTGCGCATCCGCGACGTCGGCGAGGCCGCCTTCCTGCCGCACCTGCTGGCCCACTGCCGCGAACACGCCCCGCACCTGAGCTTCGAGACCGACTACCCCTCGCATGAAGAGAGCATGCAGGGCCTGGCGAGCGGGCGCATCGACCTCGTCGTCGGCTACCTGCCGGATCTTGAAACCGGCATCCACCGCCGCGAGCTTTACCAGGACTATTACGTCTGCGCGATGCGCGCCGGCCACCCTCTGGCGCGCCGCGCCTTCGGCATGAAGGAAATGGCGGCCTGCGAATTCCTGCTGGCCGACTACATGGGCACCGGCCATTCGGTGCTGGGGCGCCGCCTGCGCGAGGCCCGCATCGCCGGGCAGGTGAAGCTGCGCGTGCCGCAATTTCTCGGCGCGCCGTACAACGTCGTCTCCTCCGACCTGGTGTGGCTGGTCCCGCAACTGATCGCGCGCGAGTTGCAGCCGCGCTTCAACCTGGTGATCAAGACCTGCCCGCTGGACCTGCCGCAGGTCTCGGTCGATCTCTACTGGCACGACCGCTTCCACCGCGACCCCGGCAACCAGTGGCTGCGCCAGACCTTCGCCGGCCTGTTCAAGGGCCGGTTCAAGTTCCCGGCGTAGACCCGGGGAGAGCAGGGGCGGCCCGCTTGCGGAGGCTACCCCCGCGCCGGACTTGCCGGGCGGTGTTCCACTGGACTATCTAATTGGCCAGCCCCAGCAACATCGCCGGATTGCGCTTCATCATCTTGTCGATATCCGCCTGCGAGACGCCCGCCGCGCGCACCGCCATCACCTGGTTCTCGATGCCGTCCGGCGGCACCATCATGCCCTGCTGGCCCAGGTCGGTGGAGAGCACCAGGTTGTCGGCGCCCAGGTCTTTCACCGCCTGCGCGACCACCTTGGCGTCGACCCGGTCCCAATGCTTCATCCAGTCGTACTGCGCGTTCGGCCCGGTCATGAACTGCAGATAGCAGATCTCGATTTTCGCGCCCATCGCGACCACCTCCTTGGCTTGTGCCATCGACAGCCCGGGGATGTTGGTCAGCCCGTGGGTGACCAGGATGTTCTTGACCCCCAGTTCCTTCGCGCGCCTGGTCACGGCGACGACTTCCTCGGGGTGGATGTGCCCGGTGGCCAGCACCAGGTTTTCGCGCGCGATGATTTTCAGCACTTCGTCCATCTGCGGCGTCACCTGGCCGTTCGGCGCCACCATGATGCCGGACTTGGTTTTGTCCACCAGGGTCTTGATGTGCATGTCCGCATCAAAAGTAGGCAGCCAGACCATCTTGCCGCGCCCGCCCGACATCCGGTGCATCCACTCGACGGCGGCCGGGTTGATGCCGCCCACCGAGTTGTTCAGCACGACCCCGCCCCAGATCTCGATGCCCGGCACCGCCTGCATGGCGAGCGCCGCGCGGTCGGCCGTGGTCACCACATGGTTCTTCAGCACGATGCCGCGCATGCCCTTGCGCCGCGCCACCATCGCCAGCTCGGTATCGTTCAGCGCCCGGCCGAACACGTCCGGGTCCGGGTGCACATGCATGTCGATCACCCCGGCGGCCGGGCTGACCTTGGGCGGCGGCGGCGGAAAGCCCACCTGGGCGGAAGCGGGCAGGGCGAAGCCGAAAGCGCAAGCCGCCAAAACGGCGGCGGATAGACGGCAAGGGCGCGCGGCGCGCGCGGGGCTGGCAGCTGCGAAAAGCATCATGTCTGTCTCCTCTTGTTGTAAGGCAAGGCTGGCGCCATGCCGTTCGCATGGTACTCGCCGTGGCGCGGCGAGGGTAGTGACTTGTCTTTTGGTGCGATTGGGGAGACCGCCTGTTTCTTTTTCGCGAATTCTCCTGGGGACCGCATCCTTTGGGATCGCCCAATCGTCTTGGCGTCATCGAATCCGGGTTTCCCGGATTTCGCGTCACAACGAAAGGAAGCCAGTTCTTATGGATGCAACAACTTCGGCCGCGCCGCCTCCAGGGCTAGCGGCGGCCAGCGCCCCCGCGGCAGCCAGTCCCTCCCGCCCCTGGACCCTGGCGCTCACCGCCGGCGCCTCCTTCCTGGCGGCACTCGACACCATGGTGGTCAATACCGCGCTGCCCACCATCCGCCACGACCTGAACGCCAGCCTGCAGGCGCTGGAATGGGTGGTCAACGCCTATACGCTGAGCTTTGCCGTTCTCCTGATGGCTGGCGCCGCGCTGGGCGACCGCTTCGGGCGCAAGCGCATGTTCATCGCCGGCCTGGGCATCTTTACCGCCGCCTCGGCTGCCTGCGCGCTGGCGCCAGGTCCCGGCGCGCTGGTCGCGGCGCGCGTGCTGCAAGGCGTGGGCGCGGCCCTGGTGATGCCGCTGGCGATGGCGCTGCTCGGCGCGGCCTACCCGCGCGAGGCGCGTGCCAGGGCGCTGGGCATCTACGGCGGCATCACGGGCCTGGCGGTATTTGCCGGGCCGGTGGTGGGCGGGGCGATTGCGCAAAGCGGCGCCTGGCAGGGCATCTTCTGGCTCAACCTGCCGCTGGCCCTGGTGCTGATGGTGCTGGCGGGCGCGCGCCTGCAGGAGAGCCGCGGGCCACAGGCGCCGCTCGATCTGGGCGGAATGGCGCTGGCCACCGGCGGGGCGCTGGGCCTGGTGTGGGGCCTGGTGCGCGCCGATGTGGCGGGCTGGGGCAGCGCGGAGGTGGTCGGGGCGCTGCTCGCCGGCGCGGTGTCGGGTGCCTTGTTCCTTGCCTGGCAGGCACGCTCGCGGGCGCCGATGGTGCCGCTGCGCCTGTTCCGCGTGAATGCGTTCGCGGCAGGCAACGCGGCGGCCTTCATGTTCAGCGCCGCCTTGTACGGCACGCTGTTTTTTCTCGCGCAGTTCCTGCAGATCGCGCAGGGGCAGGGGCCGCTGGGCGCGGGGCTGCGCCTGCTGCCGTGGACAGCGACCCTGTTCGTGATGGCGCCGCTCGCCGGTGCCATGGTCAACCGCATCGGCGAAAAGCCGCTGGTGGTCGCCGGCCTGCTGCTGCAAAGCGCGGGGCTGGCCTGGATCGCGGCCATCGCCAGGCCGGACCTGCCGTACGCCCAGCTGGTGTTGCCGCTGATCATCACCGGCGCCGGCCTGTCGGCGGCGATGCCGGCGGCGCAGAACGCGGTGTTCGGCGCGGTGGCCCCGCCGGAGATCGGCAAGGCCTCGGGCATCTACAACATGCTGCGCTTTCTCGGCGGCGTGTTCGGGGTGGCGATCTTGGCGGCGGTGTTCGCGGCCGGCGGCGGGCTGCATTCGGCCGCCGAGTTCGGGCGCGGCTTCATGCCGGCGATGGCGGTGGCGGCGCTGTTCGCATTTTTCGGGGCCTGCGCCGGATTGGGTCTGCCGGGGCGCGCGCCGCGCGCCGTGCCGGCGGGAATGGAAATGCGAAAAGGAGCATCATCATGAGCACGCAGGTCAGGAGAACCATGATCCGTTACAAGATCAAGGCGGAAAAAGCGCAGGAGAACGAGGGCTACGTGCGCGAAGTATTCGCGGCGCTGGCGCGCACCCGGCCGCAAGGCCTGCGCTATGCAAGCTTCAAGGCGGCCGATGGCGTCAGTTTCGTGCACATCGTCTCCCACGAGAACAGCGACGGGCGCAACCTGCTCACCGAGCTGCCCGAGTTTCGCGCCTTCACCGCCGCCATCCGCGAGCGCTGCGAGGAAGGGCCGGTGGCGGTGGACCTGGAAGAGATCGGCGCGTATGGCCTGTTCGGCAAATAAAGGACGCGGGTGATGCAAGGCAACGATGCGCTGATCGAGAGCCTGAAGGAAGGGCGGCGCCAGTTCCTCGAACTGGTGGCGCACCTGCGCCCCGAACTGCACCGCTATTGCGCGCGCATGACCGGTTCGGTGGCCGACGGCGAGGACGTGGTGCAGGACGCGCTGGCGCGGGCCTACTACGACCTGGCCGAATTGAAGGAGCCGGCGGCGATGCGCGCCTGGCTGTTTCGCATCGCCCACAACCGCGCGCTCGACTGGCTCAAGCGCTACGACCGGCGCATGGGCGAGCCGCTGGAGGAGCCCGACGCGCTGGCGGCGCCCGCCGATGATCCGGAAGACGAGGTGGCGCGCGAGCAGGCGCTGCAAGCCGCCTTGTCGCGCTTTCTCGAGCTGGCGCCGGCGCAGCGCAGCTGCGTGATCCTCAAGGATGTATTGGAGCACTCGCTGGAAGAGATCGCGGCTTTGCTCGATCTCACGGTGCCGGCGGTGAAGGCGGCGCTGTCGCGGGGACGCGCGCGCCTGCGCGAGCTGACGGCGGTGCGGCCTGCCGCCGCGCCGATCGTTGCCACCGCGCCGCCCGCGGCCCTGTTGCGCTACATGGAACTGTTCAACGCCCGCGACTGGGACGGCGTGCGCAGCATGCTCGCCGACGACGTGCGCCTGGACCTGGTGTCGCGCACCAAGGCGGCGGGGCGGCGGCAGGTGGCGAATTACTTCGGCAACTATGACAAGGTGGCGGGCTGGCGCATGGCGCCGGCGACCCTGGACGGGCGCGCGGTGCTGGCGATGTTCGAGTCGCCGCGGGCAAGCGCGCCGGCGTATTTCGTCGGCCTCGATTTCACGGACGGCCGCGTCGCGCTGATCCGCGACTTCCGTTACGTGCCTTATATCCTGCGCGAGGCGCCGCTGCTGTTGCAGCCGGGCGCCGTGAACAACTGAGGCAGGCGGTTACTTTTTCAGTTGCGCGAAGGCGGCCTTCGCGGCATCCAGGGTCGCCTTGATCACGTCCGGCCCGTGCGCGGCCGAGACAAAGCCCGCCTCGTAGGCCGAGGGCGCGAAGTGCACGCCGGCGTCCAGCATCAGGTGGAAGAACTGGTTGAACAGCGGCTTGTCGGCCTGCATCACTTCCGCGTAATCGCGCGGCGGGGTGGGGCTGGCGAACAGGCCGAACATGCCGCCGACCGCGGCGGCGCTGAACGGGATGCCCGCCTCCAAGGCAGCGCTGCTCATGCCGGCGGCGAAATCGGCGGTCACCTTGCCGAGGTTCTCGTAAAAGCCGGGCTTCTGGATTTCGGCCAGCGTGGCCATACCGGCAGCCACGGCGACCGGGTTGCCGGAGAGCGTACCGGCCTGGTACACCCCGCCCAGGGGCGAGAGGTGCTCCATGAATTTCTTCTTGCCGCCCAGGGCCGCCACCGGCATGCCGCCGCCGATCACCTTGCCCAGTACGGTGATGTCCGGGTCGATCTTGTACAGGCTTTGCGCGCCGCCCAGGGCGACGCGGAAGCCGGTCATCACCTCGTCGAAAATGCACAGCGCGCCATATTGCGTGCACAGGCGGCGCATGGCGCCCAGGAACTCCGGTGTGCCCGGTACCAGGTTCATGTTGCCCGCCACCGGCTCGACGATCACCCCGGCGATCTCGTCGCCATACTGTTTGAACGCGTCTTCCAGTTGCTCGGCGTTGTTGAAGTCCAGCACCAGGGTATGTTGCGTGATCTCCGGTGGCACGCCGGCCGACGAGGGATTGCCGAAGGTGAGCAGGCCCGAGCCGGCCTTGACCAGCAGGCTGTCGGCGTGGCCGTGATAGCAGCCTTCGAACTTGATGATCTTGGCGCGGTTGGTGGCCCCGCGCGCGAGACGGATCGCGGTCATCGCCGCCTCGGTGCCCGAACTGACAAAGCGGATGCGTTCCAGCGAGGGCACCAGCTTCATTACGGTCTCGGCGATCACGATCTCGTCTTCGGTGGGCATGCCGAAGGAGAGGCCGCGCGTGGCCGCTTCCCGCACCGCGCGGATCACGGCGGGGTGGGCGTGACCGACGATCATCGGGCCCCAGGAGCCGACGTAGTCGATATAGCGCTTGCCGTCGGCGTCCCATACATAGGGGCCTTCGCCGCGGGTGATGAAGCGCGGGGTGCCGCCGACGGAACGGAAGGCGCGTACCGGGGAGTTGACGCCGCCCGGGATGACGGCCTGGGCGCGGGTGAAGAGAGTGTCGTTCTGGCTGGTGTTCTGGCTCATGATGAATCTCGAAAAGGGCGTGGCGGTCCGGCGGGGAAGGCCGGGACCGTCCGGGTGCCTGGTTGAACAGTGCCTGCTCTAGTGGAACAGGGCCGAAAAGCGGCGCGCGCGGGCGCCGATGTCCGGGGCATCGAAAATGTCGCTGATCACCGCGAGCGCGTGGGCGCCGGCGGCGACGACGGGTGGGGCATTGTCGGCCGTGATGCCGCCGATGGCGACCATCGGCAGGCCGAGGGAGCTGGCCTGGCCGAACAGGTCGAGGGAGGCGCGCACGGCTGAAGGCTTGCTGGGGGAGGCGTAGATGCTGCCGAAGGCGATGTGGTCGGCGCCCGCCTCTTGCGCGGCCCGCGCCAGTTCCAGGCGGTTGTAACAGGAGGCGCCCAGCAGCTTGCCGCCGCCGAGCTTTTTGCGGGCGGCGCGCAGGTCACCGTCCTCGCCTCCCAGATGGACCCCGTCCGCATCGACTTCGAGGGCCAGGTCGAGGTGATCATTAATAATGAAGGTGGCGCCGAACTTGTTGCATAAAGCAGACAAAGCCAGCGCATGCTCCAAACGCTGCCCGGCGGACACCACTTTGTTGCGATATTGCAACACTTTGGCGCCGCCTTCCAAAGCGGCTTTGGCGGCCAGCAAGAGCTTGACCGTGTCGCGCCAGTCCGGGGTGATGAGGTACAGGCCGCGGATGCGTGCCGCCGCCTCGCTCATGGCCGCTCCGGTGTGCCGCCGGGCTCGCCTTCGGCGGCTTCGCCTTCCCCTGCTTCGTTTTCCCCTGTATCGGCCTGGCGGGCCCAGAAAAAGCGGTCCGGAATATATTGGCCCATGCCGGGGCGAAAGCCGTATTTGAGGGTGTTCCAGGTGTATTCCTGCGCCTCGCGCACCGCGGCCGGCACGTCCAGGCCGTTGGCCAGGGTGGCGGCGATCGCCGAGGCGAGGGTACAGCCGGAGCCGTGATAGCTGCCGGGCAGGCGGGTCCAGGCGTCGCTGCGCACCAGGCCCAGGTCGTCGCTGTCCGGGCCGCCGACCGGGCCGTAGAGCTGGTTGACCACCTGCTGGGTATTCTCATGGGTACCGGTAATGAGCACGTATTCGGCGCCCATTTCCAGTAAAGCCTTCGCGCACAATTCGAGTGCCGGGTCTTCCTCTTCAAAGTGGGCGGCAACCAGGCGGCGGGCCTCGATGCTGTTGGGCGTAAGCACGGTGGTCTGCGGGATCAGCAGCTCTTTCATCGCCGCGATCAGTTCTTCGTTTGCCAGGTCGTCGCCGTTGCCTGCCGCCAACACCGGGTCGAGGATCAGCGGGATGTCCGGGTAGTCGGATACCACCTCGGCGATTGCCTGCACGTTTTCCACGCTGCCGAGCAGGCCGATCTTGAAGGCATCGACCGTCATGTCTTCCAGCACCTGGCGCGCCTGGTCCTCGACCCAGGCCGGGTCGATAGCGTCGACCGCCTCCACCCGGGCGGTGTCCTGGATGGTCAGGGCGGTAATCACCGAGAGCGGATGGCAGCCCAGGCTGGCCAGGGTCATGATGTCGGCCTGCACCCCGGCCCCGCCGGACGGGTCGGAACCGCCAAACACCAGCACGATGGGGGGCGCCGTGGGGACGGAAGCAGGGGGAGTAGCCATGGATGAGTGGGGACTTGCTGTTGCTCTTTTGGTTGCCGGGTGATGCCATCCGGGCATGGAACCGACTAGCGATTTGCCTGTAAATTCAGCAAAATGCGTAATGATGATGCACCAAGCTGTGAAGTCCGATGCTATTATCCCCATTTTAATCGTATTCAGTGGCCGCACGGCGGCAAATGCAAAAATGGACAACGGCTTCAAGACTTGGATGTGCCTTATCTGCGGCTGGGTTTACGACGAGGAAAAAGGCGCACCCGAGGATGGGCTGGCGCCCGGCACGCGCTGGGAAGATGTGCCGCTGAACTGGACCTGTCCGGAGTGCGGCGCCAGGAAAGAGGATTTTGAGCTGGTCGAGATTTAGGCCCGGCCAAGGTTGGCGGGAAAAATTCCGGGTTAGTTGAAATTTGAAAATCTTGTCGTATTCTGGCCAAAATCGGTCGAAATCAATCAAGACCTTATATGACAATTTCATAAGGTCTTGTATAATTTGCACATTTGCGGGCGGCGGCGGACTTTGCGGTAGCGGCCGAGAACCAGAACAGGCAAGGCGGGGGCAGGATGGCGGAGAC
>Ga0307511_10002168_pt1 | contig 20638 bp, 18 predicted proteins | sample 13_EM_MG_FD_200266 | JGI IMG/M metagenome (GOLD analysis project Ga0307511, IMG submission 200266) | Populus trichocarpa ectomycorrhiza microbial communities from riparian zone in the Pacific Northwest, United States - 13_EM | ecosystem: Host-associated > Plants > Roots > Unclassified | place...
CAGCGAGTGGGAGGTTCGGGCCCCCGTGGATGTCGAGTGGGTTGAGAAGTCTTCGGTAAGTTGTGAAATTTATCAGCTGCAAGAATGTACCCTAACAACCCAAATCCGCCCTCTGTCCAGTAAATTGTATGCATCACCTCTCGTGTGCCATGTACTTGTAGTAAATGTTCGGAACGAATCCCAGGGCTTGAAATCGTTGATCCGTTTGCGGGCGCCTGTCGCATCGATAAAATCTTGCGGGGCTCGAAATTTCTCTTTTCTTCTTTACAGTCATTTCGGATGCATCTGGGGGTGTAACACCCTTGGACACGCAACTCGTTTTGTGTGTTCCTCCTCGATGCGTCACGGGAGAGAGAGAACCGAGAGCTGGGCATGCCGTTCTCTCAACTTTTTTCTTCACTGGTTAAACGGTTAATCAGCTCTCGGGACATTTTATTTCACTAAGCACTTTGGAGCAATAAAGTTCGTTTGGAGTCTTCTCGGGAGTACAGTCGGTAGAGTCAGCGTCCGTCACCACCAAGAAGTGCAAACGAGCCATGTCGGGCCGAGCGGAGGAACCGTGATCATCCTCGACTCTCACCACCACCTCCACCCACCGGACAAGCGGTCTCATGGTACGCTTAGGCTTGGCCCCGAACGTGGATCCGACCCAATCTTTGTGTTTTAGCCCGTCTGTCAGTATTTCCTACGAGGGGAATGTCGGTTCGGTGACAAGTGCAAATTCGAACATCCCCAAAATGCAAGGCCGCAGTTTGGCAGTGCGTGGCGACCATCTTGCAACCATCTATCACCTGTATCCACTGACATTTCAACTCCTTGCAGACAAGACTTGGGTAAACAATAAGGCCAGTACAAATGAGTACGCGTATACGTGAGTACCGTATCAACCCCCATTGTCTTGCGTTTCGTCGAGATCCCAGCGAATCTTTTACAGGGAGGATACGATGGGAAGGGATATACGACCTGGTGTAGAGAAACCGCTCTGGGGCCTATCATCATATGGTCCAGCAAAGCTCGAACCAAACTTAATCTCTGGCCTGGATATGTCGTTCGAGGAACTCCGTGTCAACGCGGTCATGGCTCTCCAGAACAACACGGTCGCCGAATACGTGCGTGGTCGTCTCTTTCACATCTTTCACTCTACGGGACGGCTCGTTGAACGCGAAGATGGAGTTTAGATGAAATTCGAAGCCGAGAAGGTGGCCGCCGCTGATCAAGTATACGCGAACGCGTTCAGCAATCTGAAAGACGCGTACAAGCAAGCTACGACGAACTCTGATAACCACAGAGCCGCCACTACCACTTCAACTTCCTCAACCACCGCAAGCGTTTTCGGGCAACCGCCAACAGCCACGGGTACAGCCTTGAGTACTTTTGGAACCACAACGGGTTCTGCGTTCGGATCTGGAGGAGGCGGTTCCGCTTTCGGACCCGGAGGAAGCGGTGGATCAGTGTTTGGATCCAGCACCTTCGGTCAACAACCAAAGACTTCGGTTTTTGGTCAGTCATCCCAACCGACCTCCGTGTTCGGTAGCACCAACACACCCGGACAGACAGGACAGACAGGCTCTGTCTTCGGACAATCATCTATGTCAACAACAGCCCCCGCTTTTGGAACCACCACCACACCAGGCACATCAGGTGGTGCATTTGGTTCGGGTTCGGGAGGCGGGTTCTCCGCTTTTGCGGGCACGCAACCGTCGGCGTTCGGGCTTGCGGCCGCGAACAACACCGGCACATCAGCGTTCTCGCAACCTCAGAACAACACGCAAACAACTTCTGCGTTCGGTAACACCCCAACAAACACTTCGGTCTTCGGTCAGACTGGCCAACCAACGAGCGTTTTTGGAGGGACCGGAGCCACCGATCCATCTCAGTCAGTTTTCGGCGCGCCCGCCAACACCACAACGTCGGTCTTTGGTAGCACACCCGCCAACCCGTCCACCTCTGTCTTCGGGACCCCCCAGAATACCACCACCTCTGCTTTCGGGACCACGCAGAATCCCACCACAGCCCCTGCCTTTGGCCAACCCTCAAATCCAACACCATCCGTGTTTGGTAATCCACAACAGCAACCAGCGTTCGGACAGCCGTCAGCCCTTGGGTCTGGTGGCTCACAATCTGGATCAATCACACTCTCAGCGTTTGGCCCGCCACCGACCTCGGTCTTTGGCGCACCTTCTCAGCCCACCAGTGCGTTCGGCGTCACACCCACGAACAATCCGCTGAACCCCCCAGTCAATTCCGCTTTTGGAACACCACAAACGTCGTCGGTGTTTGGTCAGCAGACACAGATAAACTCCCCGTTCGGACCTCAGCCCAGTACCTCTGCTTTCGCCAATCCAAACCCCCCTCAACCTTCACCGTTCTCGGCATTTGGAAATACCCAGGCTCAACCCGCGAAACCCGACCACCCGAAATCTGGCCCTCCAGATTTTCAGAATGCCCCGTCAAAGTACAAACCCGGGAATTGCAAGTACGACGGGATGCTACCAGAGAACTACCTGGAGATCTTGCCCCAGGATGTCAAGGCCGCCTTCGAGGCCCCGAAGTTTACTTGGGGACAGGTGCCAGAGTGGATCCCTCCGCTGTCGTTGAGGTGATCGCACAACCTTCGAGGATCGGTATGGTCCACCCCCCGGCAGTAGTTTTTTCTATCTCAGTAGATATGCATGTATACTCTGTACCAGTTAGCACCTTATTTCATCTCAGCGGACCGTGGATCGAATACAACTGGTATGCAAGCGGAACCATCTACCGTAAACCAGCGAGCCTAACCGATGGATTGGAGTTCAAGACGTCCGCGCACAGTCCTTCGGCATTTCTTGATTGTCTTTCGTTAGACGGCATGCGTTTTGGGCATAGAACTCCCCGGGAGGTAGTGGATTGACTTTGGTACAGCGACCTTCGTCCCCATTTCTCGAACGCCGATTGGACGTCAACCGGTGCACACGGGTTCGGACACTTTCTATGTATGTGAACAAAGCCCACGAAATGGCACAAAGAAGCCGACCCGAGACCATATTTGTTGAAATAGAAAGGGTCGGCTGATTAGTCGATTCGGTAAGAAATCCGGTAGATTCACATCCGCCCTCCCCGTACGTCCGCAGGCTTCGAAAACTCCAGTGCACTAACATCCCGCTGCCGCCCCCACCCATGATCCGGTAATGTTTGGTCTACTTCCTCTTCTTCGCCCCTCCGCTTCTTCTTGGGCTACAAGGGTGTGCTACTCCGTCTTCTCCACGACGGCGGATTCGTTCAAAAAGGCACCAAAGAGGTCCGGGGAAAGGAGGTTAAGAAGCAAGCCCTAGTCTCAGCACACGCTCCATTACGTTTCGGTTTCAGGCCGGTCCGTTACACGGGTGAGCAAAGTGTGTCGCGGGTTGCGGGTGGCCCCGATCGCCACGGTCTCTTTCGGCGATCCATTATGCATTATGGAGGGGCGGGTGGTCTGACCGCCAGAGTTCAACACGCGTCCTCAGTAGGCGAAGTGTTCCCACCAGAACTAAATGGTCATACCCTTCTAGTTGAAACAAACAACTACCCACATTATTACCCTAAAATGCACATCAACGAGGCAACGTCCCACACGCGCTGTTCACTGTTTGGAAGCATTCCACGCTTCGTTCAACGCTCCGAAAACCGCGTTGGCAATCATCCTCTGTTCAACAGTGGTGTTGTTCGAGTTCAACTACGTGGCGAAGGCGACACACCGTCAGCATACAAGGGAGGGGATCGGGTGTCATTTCGTACCTTGTCAGGATGCAACTTTGCGACCGCCTTAGTATACCTGATCTTGACCTGATTCGGAGTGACCAGTTCGTGCATCCCCACCTTCTGCCAATTCAACGCCGGCCACAGAACGTTTTCTAAGCTCGCGATCAGCGCACGGATGTTCTGCTCCTTCCCGCCCTTCCAAGCGTTGACCTTGGCATCCACGACGTCCTTCAACTCGTGCCTCGCCTGATCCTCCGCCTCCGCAGCATCAGTCGTGGCCCGTAACTTCGTCAATGCTTCCGAAGGTGGTGTTGGACCCCTGTTGGTAGGTTTGGGTGGAGGTCGTTTGACAGGAGGTCTTTTCGGTTTCGCTGCTGCCTGTTCTTGTTCCGGAATCAGCATCTTCTTGCACCTGTTTATGCCCGAGACAGCCTCATTCCTCATCTTTCCGTTCGCCCACTCCGTTCCGGCGATTACTTCCCAATCTTTCCTGGCGTCTTCCCACTTCTCCTTACCCTCGTATGCTTCGGCTCGCCGCTTGAAAGCCTTCATCAAGCCGTCGGAGAGGTCCACACCGGATCCCTCGTTCTCTTCCGTTACCTTCGCCTCTCGTTGGGGATGGTACGAGGGGCCGATCAACGAAATGACGAATGAACAGTCCTCGATCGTCCCGGAATGCTCTCCGGTCTTCAGGCGAGACAGTGCCCTGTTGTTGTAGAGTTGTACTTGTAGGAGGTGGTTCTCTGGGATGGAAGCGATGGCAGAGGTATAAGCTGTATCTGCCTCTCCGAACCGACCGAGCTTGAACATCTCCGTCCCGGCAGCCTTATGTTTCATACAAGTGGCGATAAGAGTGGCTGGTGCAGGTACGGCTTGACGACGGGTAACGGAGATTGGAGAAGGAGTTCGCCGGGGAGTAGTCTTGGAGGAGAGAGAGGGAAGAGTTGGTTGGGGAGTTTGAGTTCGTGAGGATGAGCCGTGTCGGAACGGTGACCTATAGATCGGGGTGGGCTCCTCTGCTAACAGATCCACGGTCTTGGGGTGAGGTCTTGGGGGTTGAGGAGGGGGCCCCTGTGAGGGTTTCTTTTTCAGTTCCGCAGGCCCTTTCGGTGGGGGTTGACGCTCTCCCTCGTCGTCCGAGTCCTTGAATCCAGCTGTAGCAAAACCAGGTTCGTGGCTGTGGCCGTCACCATCTTCTGCTACCTCCTGCATCCATCGCGGGCGACCAGTCTGTTTCTGCTGGGTTGGCACAGGTTGGGTCACATTAACCCTCTCTTCGTACACCTTCTGCACCTTCTCCTTCCCTTGACTCCATAAGGCGTTAGCCTTGCTGAACACATTCAGCCCAATCTCGCTGGCCTGAGCAAGAAGCTTATCAGCTTGTCCTTGAATGTTGGAGGAACCTTCGCCAGAAGGGTCATCGCGCGTGATAGCGGGATCAGTCCGTCGACGCGGTAGAGGAGGTCTGGGTTCGTTGTCTTGGAGGCGCTGGGGACGTTGAGGGGCGCGTCTCCTCTCAGGCGGGGCAGGAGAGGCTCTTGAAGGACCTGTGGCCTCTCGTTCCGCCAGAAGCATCTCTAAAGCCGCTTCCACATTGATACCCGTGTCCGTAGCGGTAAGCGCATTCCGGGCTTCGACCGGCCCAAAACCCATCTCAACGATTTGTCCGATTATATGCGGGGGAGGAGATTTTGTGCGACTCTTGGGGGCGGACCCTCGGGTCGGAACCTGGGAATTCGTTAGCGAATGGCCGTCATGGTATGGCCATGAACTTACTGGAGGGCGCCGAGATGGGGCACCACCAGCCGGATTCGATAAGGAGCCCAGGATCTCGTCCTCGTCGTTAGAGTCGTTGTCTAGTAATCTATCCTCTCTATTCCCGAAGTCGAAATCATTTCCCGGAGAGTTTGGTCGGGTTGCCTTCCTCGGCGGTGGGGAGGGTTGGTTTGAGTGCTCTACGTCCTCGATGTCCCAGATACTCGAAGGTTTCGCGGTCTGTTGTCGTGGAGCGGAGGGTGCAGGAGCGGGGGACGGTCTGGACGCGAAGTCTGACAATCCCCAGTCGTCATCCTCGGCTGCGATCACTGACGGTTGCTTGGTTGTTGGTGGGGGAGGTTCGGGTTTGGAAGAGGCAGTAGTGGGAGCGTCGAAAATCCAATCGAAGTCGTCCTGGAGGGTAGCTTGTTTCTGGGGAGGCGTGAGTTTCGAGGCAGTCCCAAGGGAGTCTAAACCACTCCAAGCAGATGACTGAGCCTTCGTAACTGCTCGTTGACTTAGATTCAACTGTTTTTCCTTCCTCTCTCTCTCGGCCCTCGCTGCCTGTTCTGCCATCGACAAGTTTCCGGAACCAGTCGATCCATTCCCCAAAGTGCCAGATAAGAGGCCGCTAAAAGCATCGCCGTTCGAGGGTGGTGTGGGTTTTGAGCCGCTCGACTGAGGGCGGGGTTGATTCGCTATTCCAGGACTTGTCGTTCGCGAATTGGAGTTGGAGCTCGAGTTGGAAGCGGCTAAGAGCGCAAAGACGTCGTTCTGTGGACGTGACGATTGGGTGGGAGCGGTTGGTGAGATGAGATCGTTCAATTTCCGGGGTTTCTGAGGACCAGAGCTGGTCGGAGCGGCGGTCGACCAAAGGTCAGCAAACGAGTCGGTCATAAACACGGTGGTCTGTCAGTAGGAAATTCTCGAGGGCGAGATCGTTTGCGGGGTGGGGCTGAGCGGATGCAAGTGGGGATCGGATTCAAGCAGAGACCCTAAGCGGTCGCCGCCCACAACTAGTTGTGAACGCCCACCGTCGCCGTCGAACTCCGGATTTTAATAGCGATAATGTGAGGCAGAATTGTCTACTGGGACTAGGATTTTTACTGCGTCTCCGCGAGGCGCCATAGTATTTGTGCCGTACGCGTGAGCCAGCTCGCCGGCCGAGTTGGGTGATCCCCGCTCTCTGAAGCCTCACCTCTCAAGCGAGGCGGTGCTGGCCGGCAGACTGTCGTTGTTTTCGTCCTACGGCCTCTCGGTTGTCCTCTGGCTCTCACTCGTGGCTCAGCCGTTTTAATTTCTGGATGACCACCCTGGCGATCGGTATTATCAAATTCGGGGGCCAACCTGAGGGGATCCATTCCCAGCCAGTCGCGACCGTCCACGGCCTACCGCTTCTGCTGTTTATCGATACCTCCCAACCTTTTGGCACCGGGCCAAGGAAATGTTGCTTTCCTCCCCGTCTTTGTTTCCTCCCGTCACGTTACTAACTATATCCCCATATGGAGCAGGTCGGGCGTGACCGTCCAAAGGTATGCTACCCTTCACCCGTAACCCTTATGAGCGGCCCACAACTAACTCTTTGACTTCATTTCTTTCGCCACCGTGGATCGTGGTCTTCCCTCGCTTCCCCGCACGTTGTGGATGGCCCAACGAAAGATGCTGCCCAAAGCCATCGCCATTTGCATGCTTTGTTCGCTGCATGGTGGCTACGCGTTCGTCCAAGGCCAACCGGCCGCGGTGGGCCATGGTACATGGCTCTCGGATCTGGCCCAACTGGCCACCCAGCTTGGGTACAAATTACAGCGGAAATGCAGTCTCTACCATCCATTACTCGCAATCCCCCCCGCTCCCCACCCACTTTCAGAACTCAGTTCTGCGTACGAAACATGTCCCTCCATGTGCCAATTCGGGTGGATCAGGCCACGATCTGTTCTGCCCTCTCCATTCATTCGTCCCCCCTTCATTCGTCCCCCACCCATTCGTCTCCCATTAGGGACGGACCTCGCCACATCCCCATCCTCCTATACAAGCACGCCTCCAAGTGGAACTCTACCATATACAAACAGTCAGAACCATTCACCGTCGCATTCGATACACATGGGACGCTACCTGGTTATGGAGTTCATCACGCGGACTTGGCTTCCTACAGTGCCGCGCTCATGAGCTCCACGATCGTATGCGGTGGAGAGCCCGTGGACTTCCCTACTCCGCGCAAGAAGATCCAGTTCAGGATCGTGGTGCGTTGCATCTGACGTTTTTACATTATCAGTGCACAGTTCGCCTGACGCGTGCATATTACCGTGTTACAGTGGCCCGGCTATGACAACGTCGATTTTTCCTCGTTGATCGACATTCAGGGGATCACCGTCAGCCAATTGGCTGGGAAGGTTGCGTCACTGTACACCGAGTTCTTCAAGGTTTGTTCTTCTTCCTATCCTTCCTCCATCCCCGTTGTTCACTCTCGTCCCCCCGTCCCCAGGTAGCACGTCAACACACGTGCACCGCAACTGGTTGGACTGTGACCCCCGAGCTGCTCGAGACCCTCCGTATCGTCGGCATCATCAACAGCTACGACAATATCTATCAGGCTGAAATTGTCATCGGTTGATCAGGGCCCTTGACTAATTGGCCCTCGCGAGCAAACGAGTGGACGAATTTGGCAGAGAGAGCAAACCATCTTTATTTATTTCACCAACCAGCCACCCACATTCCTGCACCCACCTCCCTCATTTAAGTAGATTTTTTCCGCACCCGTAGCTTATACATCAACCACGCATTTTTAGCATACTCGCATCACCCCCTTTACTGTAGTAATTAAGTAGTAGCTAGTAGGTACACCTTTTCGCATTTCGCCCTCAGAGAGTTGATTCTCCTGGACCTTATTAATTTCACAATCCAATCGAGTTGAGTTGTACTAACTCCGTTCCGAGGCTACGGGGCTCAGTTCAAGAATTTCCCAGGGCGCTGGTGTGGTCCATTGGCCATGGCGGAACCATCCTCGATGGGTTCGGAGTCCGGACTTGAACCTCGCATAGCGCGGCGTTGTGATCGCTGGCTTGATACATGTGCATGCGTGTTTATTTTTTTTTTACCTTTCCTCGTACACCCAAGCGGGTCCCATGGCCTGACATGGAGCCGTTCGTCTGTACATATGCAGCGGCGCCGTTCCACCCCGATCCCGCCAACGCGTTCGCACTCGGACTGTCTCACGCATAACAAAGCACGCGGTACTCCTGCATTTCACGGATTAATCGACCGGGAGACGGTATTTCGTCGCGACTCCAGCTCACCTGGAATGCCAATTCTTCGTCGCCGTAGGCAAGGTACGCGCCTGCAACGAACCAGGTTCAGACTCCTTGAACGACGAGAAATATATTCGTGGACCGAAGGGATCGAACGTACCCGATGCACCGCCGTTGGCTCTCGCGGGGTGGATACCACCGTTATGGCTCACTTGGACAACGAATATCTGGTGTCCGTGTACGTCCACGCCGGCATCGACGTGGCGGGCACCGAGGTCGTGGGGGTTCGGCACGCCATTTGCTTCAACCCAACGGATAGCCTGTGGATCTCCGAGTAAGATTTCGTACTCGGTGAGAGCATGACTCTTGTGCTGTCGCCCGATTTCTGCGCCATGACTCAAATGTTTTCCTGCTTTCCCGACGTCTGCGAGTGAGGTAGTGTTAGGCATAGGGACCCGGTGTTGGCAGGATAACGTGGGAAGTCGTACATAGTCCGTCCTGAGTTGAATCGAGCCCAGGTGAGTTTACATTTCGTCATCATACTGATCGCAAATGGGGATTTTACCTCCACATAGGCTCTCGCAACGAACAACGTGTTACCGCCCTCCACTCCGGCCTCAATCGCGTAATCGGGGACTTCGTGCCCACTCGTCAGGACCCAGGTTGTGGGTGCGCGGGGGCCGTCCTGTAAATACTCATCGGTACGCTGCCGAGCGTCGCGTAACCACCGATCTCGGCCATCGGACGAATTGAACCTGGAGGTCAAGGTGTTTTCTAACGAGTTGAGGGGTTCTGCCCTCTGTGCAGGAACTGTCGGATGAATCGATAAGAGATCGGGGCCGATCATGAGAGTTGTCCCTGAATGCCATACCTTGGGGGTGCTCATGGTGGGGTTCATGACGAGGTTCGTGGTGAGGTTCATGGTGGGATTCATGGCGGGGTTCATGGCCTGGCTCGTGGTGCTCTTGGGGGGGTTCGTGGTGTTGCTGGGGAGGTTCGTAGTGTTGTTGGGGAGCTTCGTGATGTCTACTCGAGCCCAAGTGCTCGAACAGCGCAGCAGTCCCAACGCCGGGGACCCAGTCGCTCTTTGATAGACCGATAAGATAACGAAGTCGGATATTTAGTCGGGAGGACAGCACCTGAGAGGAATGGCCTTGGATGACCTTATAGCTCTGTCCTTGGTATTCGAGTAGTTCTCCGACGCTGTACGAAACCCCTGGCTCCCAATGGCGTGTCATGATGGTAAGCTCTTGAAACACCCCCGCGCCGGCAATCTTTATTCGTGTCCCCTCTGGTCACAAGGTTTGCACGTGAAAAATGTATCTACCGTTCTCGTCCTCTGGTAATCCGTGTATGAAGCAAAAATTGGGATTCGAGATCAAGACTGTGTGTACTACATCCTATAGCGTTTTGCCATCTCAGCGAAAAACTCTATCGGCTCCTTTCTGAAATTATCTTCTGTTACGATCACAGAGGGCTCCTTGTGTTCCGGTAGGAATGTCAACAACAGTGGCCGCTCCGTGTCGTACCTTGGCCATTCGACTTGGGCACGAGGGCTTGAGGAACCATTGGGATCTAGTGTGTTGATGAACCGTATGAAGTAGTCCGCCATGACCCCTCCTCCGAAAACGCTCATTAAGTCACTGCTGTGTGCCTGTAAGGGTCGCACAATTCCGTAAGTTCATTAGTTCTAAGATTTTGGGATCGAAGGAAGAACGTACCGTTCCAAGATCTGGGAACCCATCGAGCAGTTTACTCACTAATCGGAGGGTTGGAGGTCAACATACGATATTCGGAATAACACGCGGGGCAGCTTACAATACGACCATGCATCTTGTCTCGGTGAGAGGTTCTTCAGGAACACGCGACGTGGACCTTGGAAAACTAGATCCCCCTGGATTGAGGCCAGTCGTTTCCATTGCGATGTGACCTGGTTGGCTTCTCCTGTTCCATAGGGAGACCCCTGCGCAGGATCTACGATACAACTTTAAGAGGAAATGGGGTCACAACACCAGCGGAGAGACGCACCGTCAGGATAGAGTTCCAGCAATCTGTCCGTCTCCTCTTCCGTTGCGTTTGGTATGTGGAAGTGCCGGAGGTACCTCCGGAGCTCGGATTCGGTCCTAAAATCCGTGGTCAAACATCTGGAGGGTCGGCATCGACTGCGGGCGACTTACTTTATACCACCCAGGGGGAGAGTGAACAATGTGGCTTCGTCGTTGACCACGCCTGTGATCATGCTTAGACCGGTTATCCATCGAATGGGGAAACTGACTTACCATTTATGACAGGAACTCTGGCCACCCGGCCATCTTCAATCATATCCATCGGTGGACTTTGTATGAAGGTGCCGTCTGGTCGCGGTATCCATGAAAGGGTCATAGACTGTGGTCAGCAGGTGAGTCAATGAGTTGTGTTCTGCGCTTCCGCGGCACGAACAACACGTACCGTGTAGTCAAAAATACCCATGCTGGCGTCGACCGCAGCTTTGAGGGACTCGTAAGGTGCTCGCCGGAGGCAATCCAGTGTATCCTCTGCATGAAGGCAGGATGTCCGTAAAACCAAGTCGTCGTAATACTTCTGCCCGAGTGTTGTATCCCCGATGGGAAGCGGTGAGCCGGACTGCATGATCGCCCCACGGTACAACCCTTCCGGATCACCTCCGTTTGCGACGAGCTGCAGTGACACCGACATGGCCCCGGCACTCTGGCCCCACCTTAACGCGCAACCCGAGAAGTGACGGGACGGACCATAGTAAGTTGTACGGTCTGGAGGCGCGTCTGATCAACACTCACATAGTAACCTTCGTGGGATCACCACCAAACGATTCGATGTGTTCTTGTACCCATCGTAGCGCTGCGCGTTCTAGAGACCAATGTTATTGAGAAAGCTTTGATCAGAATGTCGAGATCGAGGTTTGGGATTCGGGACTGACGGTCATGTAGGCCAAGGTTTCCAATTCCTGCATCCTTCACCTCCTGGCTAGCCAAGAACCCGAACGCTGGTGACGGTTATTGTGGATGGACGAGGCCAGGGACGGAAAACATACCATTGAGCCTGAGGGGTGCGCGGTCAATCTCACGGATGAGACGGAACGACGCAGGGTAATCAACTCACCGATAGTTCATAACCACGAAGATGATAGGCTCTCCCAGTTCTAATGAGCGTAAAACGATTGGAATACCATTATTTTTCGCGGCGCCGCCAAACTGGAAGCCACCTGCGGGAAGAGGATGTGAACAGGGTTAACACCTGATCTTACGGATGTGAACTTCATGGAGGCTCGTACCTCCGAAGAACCACTAGAGCGTACAGTCAGGAGATCAGGAAGAAACGCCGAGGCCCACGTGTACTCACAACGGCAACAGGGAGTTTCGCGCCTTGGTCGACGATCGCTGGTTTAATTATGTCCAGAGTCAAACCTGAAACCAGCGCGCATCCCTATCAAACATGATATCAGGGAAAAGTAGACCGAGTGCAACTCACAATCCTCTGAATCGTCGTCGACAGCGTGTATTCCACTCGCGTAACCGATCGCCGGTGGGGAAAGACCCTCAGGGGTGACAACTTTGGGTCGAAGCTGGGTGCATGACGGTCCAGACTTGGTAGCGTTAAGTATACCGGAATATGGACCATATGGCTCAGGGAGGCGGAATCGGAGATCGCCGGTTCTGTTCACGATCAAGGGACTGGACGTTTGGGCGGCAAAATAGAAACTCACGGAGGTTTTGCGAACGGAATGCCGAGGAAACCATCCACGCTCCCGTAAGTTGTCCCAACCAACGTCGCGGCGTCAACTTGGATCTCAGGACGCCAAACGGGAGTTGCGTCTGGTGGGCGGGGGCCACCGAACACGAACCCAAGTCTGGGCGCACCAAGATAGCACACCCAAGTTATGACAAAGGTCCCCAGGAAGATCAGTGAGGCACTGACGGCAAACTTGTTTGAGGTTTTAGTATAGCACGGAGTGAAACGAGGACCTACCCGTGGACCTTAGACCAGAACGACCAGCCCCTTGGCTTTGGCTCGACGTCCACAAAACCCACGTCAAGATAGGTGACATCGTCCAGATTCCTCGACTTTTCGTTCCCAAAGAGAAAGGAAGATCCTGGGGATTCCACTAACACGGAAGGGGAATACTGAGGTAGCAGTGGGGAATTCGAGGAATGGGCGGAAAGCCGAGGTGAGAACCCTGGAGAGAACTGGAGTAGAGTTGATCTGCGATTCGAGCTGCGAAGCGGTTTCGTGCTGGAACGGAGGGCGCTGAGCGGTTGGTAGTTTGGAGACAGGAGTGAAGGGACGCGGGCTACGTGGGGTGAACTGTGGGGATTCAGAGATGATGTAAATAAGGGACGTTCGGGGGGCGTACAGAGCGGAACGGGATGTTGAGTGTCCCGGCATCAACAGATAGCCAGTGCGATCGGCCGTTGGTAAGGTTAATCGTGGGTCAACATCTGGGACTAGTTAGGAGATACGAGGGCTTGGAGGGGCTTGGACTTACAATCGCCGGAGGTGATCTCAAGAGGGCTTGGCCGATGTGCTGGCAAACGTTCTCCGCGGCCGTTACGTTGTGGCGTGGTCATAAATCTGTCTCAAAACCAGAGCGCGCAGCGCGAGGAATAAAGAAAAGGAGAGATAAAGGGACTGGACCCTGCCAGTGAAGAAGAGAGAAGGAGAAGGAGGAGAACGTGTTCGTAACATATATACTGGGAGTCCTCCCCGCGCCCATTATACGCGTAGTCCGTTGATGAGGCCGAGGGCTCCCAGTGCTGAAGCACTGATGCATGATGCATGATGATGGCGGCCTGGGACGGACAACTTGAGCAGGCGCCCTCTCCAACGCCGTGAGTCCACATGGGGCACCCGACCCTGACGTGTGGCGTTGCGAAGATTCAGCGACCTCCTTAGATTCAAGCCCAGGGGTTCGGTTTGCCATCGTAGTACTGTTGTCTACCAATAGTGTTGGTAGGAAGGGTCAGCGTCGATGATCGTCGCGGAAGCTTCGGCAGCGACGCTACTGACAACGGGATCTTTTAGGCGCCAAAGGCGCCAGTACTGAGGCCGGCGATGCCAAACTCATTGACGGCAACTGAGGTCGTGCGCTGATCCACCGCTCGCCGGTTGGCCACCCGGACGAGTCCTGTTGGGTGTGTCGGGAGGGTGTCCGGTTCAGCGATGTTCCAGAATATACGCCGACCAAAGATGGGTTCTGATTCCCAAAATTGCGCCATTTACGAGTTGTTTCTTGTCATTTCGAATCGTGAGTTTTTTCCCGGTATGAGGGTGTACGCTGAGATGTGCGGAGAATTGATCAAGTCGGCGGCCCCGCGTATTCGTCTCGTATCAGGCGAACCTCCTCAGGCTCAGGCTCAGGTCCGGCTCGGACTCCGGTTATGATCTCCAGTCTTCAAAACACGAACGACGGTATCACCGAGCCCAACAAAAGATCGGGCATAAACATCAACCTCGTTTCCCCAGGCGTCTGGTCTTATTGGAGGAAGCATCCTGCATACACTCACTACCCTGCATCAACATTTCTACCCGCAGACCACATCACAATTCGCTCAACCTGTGACTCCATCTCTCCCATTCTGTCCTTCCCTCGGCGGGTTGATGCTTGCCAGTTCCTCTCGCTTGATGGTATCTTCGAACGATGGTGGGTTCTCGTATGGGGGTGGAGCAGCGACCAGCGCAGGTGACGGGACGGCAAGCGGAGTGAATGTGAATTCTTCGTCCGCAATCACTCGCTCCGCTCGTTCTCGGCTCACTCCTCTCTTGCGGCTTACGATCCTCGCGTACAACACAGAGGCCAGGAAGAGCAGGAGGATGGTGCCAATGCTGATGCCGACGATGAGTCCAGTGTACTTGTGGTTGGATCGAAACCTATCCCGGTTAGGGGGTTGGTGCTGCTGAGCAAAGGCAACCCTTCTTCGGTGTGAGAGTCCTGATCCAGAGCACAACGGACGAAACGGAACGCTCACGGGAGCATCAACGGGATCCAAGCTGTTGATCGAAGCAGCAGAGAGAACGTCATCGGTTTCCGGTGTCGAGGCGAGAGGTTCTGGTATGTGCTGTGATGGTGGTGACTGAGGTTTAGGACCAGCTTAGGGGTTTAGGAGGTGCATAAAGCCAGAGGTGTCGTTTGATTCCGCCGGGTTCTGAGAACCAGTTTCATCCGTCGTTTAAGCTTTTTCGCCGCTTTCCAAGGGAACAATGCAAAGCGACCGTCGAGCCTATCGGCACGATCCTAGCTCGTGGTAAGACATGTTCGTGAGTCGCGACAGAACATCGTAGTAGGGCGTCAGATAATCAGAAGGCGTTGAGAGAAACGCCTGGCGACGGCTAAGCCTGAGAATGAGTGGTTGGAGAACGCTGTGTTGCGAGCTCAGGCATCGTTTCCAAAAGGATGTGAGTTAGATAAAACGATGCCAGCGATAGCAAGGGCCTTTGTTGCCTTTTCGCTGGCCGCGATGGCTTGCGAAGCAGACAGGCACAAAAAGGGTGTTCAAGTCACATGACCGGATGGCGCGTTACGAATTTTTGTCAACCTCAAGCTCAACATCAGCTCTGGCTTAAAAGCACGTCGCCCCCCCGTCGTCATGGTCCACGACCCTCCCCCTCTCGCCCTGTCCGACATCATGCACCCGTTCACACCATCACCAGGCCATGAAGGGGAAGTCGACGAGGAGCAGGACCACACCCTCCCCGAGGCATCTCGGACAGCCTCCCCAGAACCTCTGGAGCAGTCAGAAATTGACTCTATCAAATCGCGGCTACTCCAGCTAGGCATAGGGTCCTCGCGCGAACCTACTTTGTCCACCAGAGAGCGAGAGCTGACGGACATGGTACACAGATTCTCCCCCTTCCTTGCCGATCTAACCCTCTCAATCTCAGCTTTTCCGATTTTCCGCTTCCGTCAGATCGGATTCCTCTCAACTCGCGGCTCAAGCTGAAACCATCCACCAGCTTATACAACAGCGCGACCAACTGTTACAACAGACCCAGGAGGAGAAACTGCGGTGGGATGCGGAAAGGGACTTATGGGCCAGAACTTCTGAAGCACTGCTCACAAAACGACGTGCGGGTGCCGAGGCCCTACATTCCGAGGTACGCTTCTACTTTGATGTCAAACCTTCAATCCATCCGTGCGTGTCCCACGCGATGGACACATTAAACTCCAGCATCAGTGCTGACTCTGTATCTACTTAGGAAACGGGAGGCAAGATCTTGTATTACGAATCCGAGAACAAGGCACTCCGAGCAAAGGTATCGCGACTGTTTTCCGAGGGTTCTCTGCGCTAACGCAGCGACCGCAGGTCATGGACCTCCAGAATAGGTTATCCCTCATGGAGGTTGAGGTGATGGGGTTACGAACCGTGCTTAAACTCTCCGCCTCCTCCCACGTACGACCGGTGGCAACGGCACCCCCAAGGCAACATTCCGGACGACAGCCGCGGAAACATGAAGTTCCAATCCAGCGTCCGAGTCACGGTACCAATAAGAGCAAGGGAAAGGAAGTTGAGACTCCCAAGTCGGACGAGGAGATCGACGAACTGGCCGACGACGATGACGCACCCGCTGGTGAAACCCCTGGGGTCACCAAGTCACAGAGTTCCAAGTCGAAGGGGAAGTCAAGGGCAGTTTACGAGAAGGGAACGCCACTCATGACGGACGCTCGGGCAGAACACGTACTACTTGCCGCGAAGAAGCTTGGCCGAGAACGTGCTGGGCGACTGTCAGGGATTGCTCCTGGTGACGGACAAAGTCCCTCTGCCGAGCGTGAAGTACTACCGCCGTCAACAACTCCTCGCACCCCACGCCGGCCAAACTACAACACACCCGTCGCCCCCCAAACCAACCACCACCCAGATCGACATCCCTACATGGCTAGTCCGGCCGTTGGCTACTTGTTTCCCGTCGGGGCCAGCTCGTGGCCTCAGCCACATACACCCATGGTCCACCGGGACCCGTCCGGTTCCGCAAATCCACAGACCCCCTTCGACGATTTGGTTTCCGTCGCTTCCCGAATGCTTGATGAAGAAACCCCCGTGAGGGGTTCACCAAATAAACGATCCCGGAGACTTGTAGACGAATCGGACAGTCCTCTCCCGAGGAAACGACGAGTTTCCAACGACCAGGAGATTGGACGGAGGTCGTCGACTCTCGGCCCCCAGAGGTCAGCGTTGGACGTTTTGGCCGACCAGGCTACGAAAGAATTCGACAGTGAAACCTCACGGTCTGCCTTCGACTCCGGCGACGAACGAGGTGCCACGGAAACTGGTAGTCCCAGGCGGAGGAATGGTCGGGGTACGGTGGTCAGAGAGCTTACCGCGCGCAGTACTGCGGACAATCTGGAACGCCCCGCTGCATTACACCCCTCGAGGACTCCAGAGCCATTGTCCCGTCCCGGGATACCATCCCCTGCTCCACCTCGTAGGGGTAGCGGTGATTATCCTCCCCTCGCACCCGCCCCAGCGATCAACTCACGAACTCGATCGCAACCATCGGTGACCGATGAACGTTTCCCTGGATCATCGCCTCGAGCGGCTTCCTACCCGAGACCCTTGCTCGCTGCGCCGTACCCCCGCTTGGGTGCAACGCCCCACCACCCACCACATGATGTGCCACCGGGGGTGTATGGAGACCCTCGCTACGCGTTGACCTTTGGGCAAGGATACCCGCTTGGGATGGGATATGGAATCCCTCCACATCAGTACCCTCCCCCTGATTATAATTCTTCGAGAGGGGCGAAGGTGTCGATTGATGGTGCTTCTCCCCCGAAGAAGAAACGAGCTGACGATAAGAGGGCCAAAACGCCGTATAAAAAGGTGAGGTTAACTTGGGAACGCCTCTAATGATCACACGAACTCACCGCAATGCTGCAGTGGAGTAAAGAGGAGGACGAAGTCCTTGCACAGGTAATGTCGAATTTCCTCCCTCAGTGGCTGCAAGGCTGAACCCAGTTCTCAGGCTGTTGCAAAGTATGGCCAGAAATGGGATCAAGTGCAAAAGGCTCTGCCACAACGCGGATATCACCAAGTCCGACAACGGTGGTTAAGGAGATTGCGTGAGTATCTGAGAAACCGAGCCGACTTTGTAACTCATTTGGTTTTCCGTAGGGACGATGGAAAACAACAAGGCTGCGGAAGCCACTTCCAATTCCGCCGGGGGTGCTACGACTGGGCAAACCGTGAACGGTAACGGGGGCGCCAACCCAGATCCATCCACAATACCAAATCCAAAACTCGGCATGGCCCCTTTAAGCAGCGAACTTGCAGTGGCAGCCGCATCAAATAGCGTTCCAGCCGAAATCCAGCCACCACCAAACCCACCTCCAACAGATCCCCTGCAATCCACTGGTTTGCAAAACACACGGACATCGATACCCCCAACGCCCGACCCTCTACGGCCAGATTCAACTGCCGCTGACCTGACCCAAGCCACCACGATTCCGATGCCTTCCGACCCGGAACAGGTTCCGAAGGTGAACAATCCACCACCCTCCCTTTTTGATTCTACCACCCCGCCGCAGGATCATGCCCCGATGGTCCACCCCCCAGAACAACCTCACCCTCCTAACCCCAAAGCCCCCACCCCGTCAGATCCTCCAACCGCCGATCCACCGGCTGACATTCGTTCACATCCTCACGTCACCGACATCGCTTCAGAGGAAGTGGGCTAATTCGAGTTTATCACGCACAGTGTGTGCGTTATGCGTCATCGCTTTCGTCCTCGTTATCTCGTTGTCTTTCTGGTTGAACTCGCTTTAGTCCTTTTCACACGTCTCGCCTCCTTTTTCTCTATCCAAAACTGTATCTCATGTGGATAACTGTATGCAGGGACTCTAATGCCATACAAACCTCACTTGTATTGATCATAAACCATGGTTCGCTCGCTTTTAAAGATGTCGATGCCTATACTAGACGTCACTCATACGCGTCGTGCTCTGGTTGCTTTCACTGACCGCCGGACAAGTGTGGAGCGACGGTTAAAATTGCAAGCGGTCTCCCCTCTGTTGTTCCAGAGGCGGGGCAGGGTGATAGATTCTTCAGGCAGCCTCAAGGCCCCCACCGTACTACATCTAAGTCCTTGTGCACGTCCACAAGTGTCATCCAGGCTCGAATTATTAACTCTGGTCCCGGTGATTTTTTAATAGTTAACAGGAACCGGAAGTGCTTTACGGACTCCATCGAACGCTTCCATGTGTGGTCTCGTTCGGATTACGATTGCGCACCGTTGTGTGGTCTCCACCCGCTATTTGGCGGGGCGTGGTAATTTCGGTAGGCCCACCAAACGATGCCTCCCTCCATGACCGCGGTCGCGGTCGACTGTCCCACCGGTCCCTTAGAATGGTTCGATTCGCAGGCCCGCTGTGAGGTCCAGTATCATTCCGTGAGCCGTTCACGACCAAAACCCGAAACTCGCCGAGCGTGGTTAGCTGTGCTGTTTCCCGACACCGCGGCGAACTCACTTGCGTGGCGGGTTGTTGGTACCGGTGTCAACCTTACGCGAACTGCTGGAATCCACTCTGCCGAGTCCCGGAGTGGGGACTGCGTGACCACCACGCCATCCCCTGGAGCACCATGTGTTGAATTCGGGTTCCGTCCAACCACGAGATTGTCACCTGCACGCCCGACCACCGCTCATACTGCAACGACGAACGCTGGTTGTGATGGGGCACAGAAACCGACCATAGCGCCCTACCGAGGAACCTCATAAACCTCTGCTCTTGTTTAGCTAGCTGAACCCTCGAGTCTACAGGCGGGCCTAACCCGATGATGGTAGGGCGCCCGCCGCTTGCTCGGAGTTGTTCCCTGCGCAGTAATTAACAAGGGCATATCCAGAATGGATTGGGGTGCACCAAGCCATCGGTCTACAACCAGGAACTAAAGAAAGAAGACTGGGAAGTACAACCTTCTTGGGGAAATTCTTCGCCAGGTATTGCGGGTTCCCGTTAATTCTATTGGAACGTTGCGACACAGTAAGACCCCCGTCGCCTGGACCATCATAAAACCCTGCGTTTATCCGCCAGTTCGCGTTTTTGCGTCGGGTCAAGTGACCGGACACCTGGAAGGAGGAGTCCACTCCTTACGTCCCCCCAGCAGCTGGTTATCCCCCTGATTCCTGTTACTTGTTACGTCTTATCCACCGTCTCGGGGGTGAAATTGATTTTGCAAATCACTCACTGTGAGGTATGGCCTTCCTGATCACCTTTCTTAGAACACCCGGCTCCATCTGTCGTTCTCCTCAGCTGGCAGACAAAGGCACCAAAATAACCGCCGCTCAATCCCACGACCGCCGAGGAAGCAGAATGGTTGGAGGACCTCGCGACGAAATATCCCACGCGGTAGACGTCATGTTACTAACAACACCGTTTTGAGACGGGGATACGCTATTGCTGACGAAATGGATCAGGTGTTCGCATCTGCTATCGCCTTCCTGCTTCACGTGCTGGACCCAGCCCCTTGGTGGATACAACCCAGAGTACGGGGGACCTTGCGGAGCGTTTAGGATCGTTTGATCCGGTGAACGACAGGTGCCATCCGACGAGGATGCTATGGTAACTTTGGCTTCCACCAGATGGCCACTGGTGGTCGCACGCTGCCAGTGCGGTTCTGGGATGGCTCACGATCTAAATTCGGCCCCTGGTACGTGATGGGGCTGAGGAGAGTAAAAGGCCAAGGTCACCGGCTGACGTCAGGAACCTAATATGTGGAAGGACTCGTTTTCTCAGGCTGTCCTTCGCCGGCACTGACTATAGAGTGAGACCTGACGGACAGGTTTGACTCCGGGTTTGACAAAGCCACCTGTGTAGCTTGTTCCATCTGTGTAGGCGGATGGTCTCAGTAGTAACCGGTCCGAGAATCACAAGAAACCAAGCTGCTGAGCCGCAGCTGTTTCCCTGAGTTTGCCGGCATACA
>Ga0307511_10002169_pt1 | contig 20635 bp, 25 predicted proteins | sample 13_EM_MG_FD_200266 | JGI IMG/M metagenome (GOLD analysis project Ga0307511, IMG submission 200266) | Populus trichocarpa ectomycorrhiza microbial communities from riparian zone in the Pacific Northwest, United States - 13_EM | ecosystem: Host-associated > Plants > Roots > Unclassified | place...
GTAGTGCTCCATACTGTATTTCTCAATAGTTCCGTATATTATATTAAAATATTATTGTAGCCGTCAGATTGATGGGTGGGCTGGGCCCATTGATGAATGGGCCGGCCGTTAGCGCGATTGATGAATGGGCCGTATTGACGTATGGGTCAGAACAAGGCCAGGATATTTCTTGTTTACACACAACTAATGACGGAGGAATTGTCGCTTAAAACACCTCTAAATTTCTTCTACCCAGCGCGGTGGTGTCGTGACTCTAGTTGCCTGGCAAGGGCATAGAATCCCTTTTATTTTAAACAGTACAAGGAAAAGAGATTGTGACTGCGTGGGTACCAAGGAGGCTACATTTTGATGGTCTCGATGCCGATTGGCTTGTGCCACTAGCCTAGACAGCAACCGGACTTCCGCAGTACCAAGCACCAAACTAGACTAACGCAACCAAATCCCAGAGCTGCACTAGTGTATACCTGATTTATTGAATGTGGTTGCCCCACGATAACATAACCAATGTGGCCCAATGAAAACGCTGAACTTGGCGGCAGTCGACACAAGGCATTAATTTGTTATCCTCCCCCATGCAAAGTAGATTCCTCCCTTGGATATAGTACAATGAAAATGAACCATAGAAAATCTGTTTTCACTCCAGAATTCTTGTAGGCACTGGCTACACTAAACGCTTTATGAAGAAAGTCTATAGCACTCGATTCTAAGTCGAAGTATACGCCTGCGTGGGGCGCAAAGGACAAACAATCCAGGGAAGCGGATGCTGCCTTGCCTTGCCTCTTAACAAGTTTATTCAAAGGATAGACACAATTGCGCAAGCCCAGCGCCTTGGACCTACAAAAAGTAGTTACTGCTAGCCTAATATTGAGAGCTCAAGCGCGAGAATATCAGCATTGGGTACATATCTGCAATCGCACAAGTCAACCGTCCCCCTGCTCTTCAAGGTACCGAGCAAAGCGGTGCCATCTGAACAGGTATAAAAGAGATACCCTATCCATTCCCACGACTGCACTCCATCTTCGCAACTTCCCACTTCATTTCCCCAACTTCAAGCTACTGTGAGAATCAAACCTCGCGCCAGATACACGGAAGCCGGTCACCCTCTTGGACGCCTGCGACATGTACTCCAACCCAACCATCCCTAATGGCGTCGGAATAAACCCCCTAAGGTGGAACCCAAAAGATATATTTGATTTTCTCAAAGTCAACCAAGGGGAATGGCTCCTCAACGATGAGGATATCGAAATTATCAAGCGAAATAGGCTCGCTGGCAGTGATTTTCTCATAATGACCACGGAGGACCTCTGCGAACATCCTTACAACCTGGTTGATGGAGCAGCAAGAAGAATGGAGCAGCTTATCAACGCTCTGGAAAACTCACATGGTACGTTTCTCCCAACCACGACCAAGGTTTTATGCTCACTCTATCTACCTATCATGCCTCCCGAGCCTTTTCACAGTCGCCAACAGCGCTGGGACGAATTCAATACAGTGCTAGAAAAGGTTAAGAATGAGAAGGGACCAACCCCAGACAGTGGCGAAGCTCCGAGTGAAACTACTGTCTACAATTGCATCAGTTGGTCAGATGTCAGTTTTATTTTTGACAATATTTGTCGGCCTTATGTGGAACATATTAAGGAAATTCCGGAGTCAGACTATAAGACTCTATCAAAACTGTTAAATTGGATTGTCAAGTGCTACCATGCAAATCTCTTTGACGGTAAAGAGAATGAGGCTAAACGTCTTCATCTCATTGCGCCAGTTTTGTGGTCAGTTGTTCAACTTCTCCCGGATGTGACTGTGAAAATTGAGGCAGACATCAAAGGGAAACGAGTACATGCTCATGCCTATTTGGGGTTTGTTCTCACTTGTGGCGGCAAATGTGTGTGCATCTTGGAAGCAAAGGAGGAGAAGTTCACGCAAGGAATGGCACATAACTTGCTTGGGTGTGAGGTAGGTGTGGCGAATGCAGATTTAGTGAGGGATTACGTTGCTAATATTTACTGGGGTTTATTTAATGGCAGGTAGCCGCGGATTTGGATGACACCCATGAAGTCTATGGAATTCTTACAAATTTTAGACAATGGATTTTCCTCAAGAGCTTGGACAATGAGATTCTGTTTGATGATAATAATATTATTACGTTCAATGGTATAGGTATTCCCCAGCGAGATCAGTTGATGGGGGTTGTTGGAAAGATATATTCCATGATATCTTAAGTTGAGATGAGTTATTTTTCTTGCTACTATAAGCTGTTTTCCGCCTTTCCCCTGCCGGTGCCGTTTCTCTATATTGATACTTTTTTTTTTTCATTTTGTCTTCACTATAGTTAGATAGCAAGGGGTTCTCCTGCGCCTCTAGCTGGTGGGGTGAGGCTTTTAATTTCTTGTTTCTCCTCTTGGCTTCCGATCTCTCTCTCTCTCATTCTAACGTTCAATTTCATATTACACAAGTTTACTCTTTGTGATATCAGCACAAGCGCACCAATTATCCTCAGCTGCACCGTGTCACACAGGGCCTACCAAACCTTCATAACATATAAGACTTACTTACCAATAGTAAACATATGTGTTTGAACCTAAGCTCGCATATAAACCTTATATAAAGATTGCTTGATCCCTATATCCCTCAGAATATATAGTTTTTCACATAATCCGCTATGTAGTTCACTACATCTCTTCACATGGTAGGTGGTTTGTCCTCATACTGATTCCACGTGTATTATATATACATCACATACAATGTATATTGAGCCCCACAAGTCCTTCGAGGCCACAATTCCGTCACATTAATTGCTAGTCCATACATACTCCAATTCCTACCTTCCATTTTTCACCACCTCATATAGCAATGCTCACCCTAGGGCGGCACTTGCAGATGACTTCTATGTATATACTAAAACTCCGGTTTTAATTTGAGCCTATTTGAATCATAATTCGAATTTTTAACAATTAAATACATGCATCCGGAAGTGCGCCTAATGCGCCGGATCCCGGTCAAATACGTTACCGCCGTTTTCCCTCTCTCTGCACCAGTAGCCTACAACAGCCATTGACGGCGGTGCACTATCAGTGGCTGCACCGAGGAATAAGCCTTTAGGCACGCTAAATGTTGGTTGCTACACAGTAGGTACACTAATTCTACCTTACCATCAAGTTGCCAAGCTAGGGCGTTTAGTGGCTTAGCGGTATCCACCGTTTGTCAAAATTTGGTGATTTTATGAATTATTGGTGGACTTACAGATATCGCTTCTCTATATTATACAGCACAAAAAAGTACCATAAAAGCGCAGACCATGTGAAAGATACAAAGTAGGAAAATAATTGACATCCGGTAGTACTAAGGAAGAAACTTTACATTAAAGTAGTCTCGAACCCACGCTCTTGCGCGTGGAGAGGTTGGATCACTTGGTCATGTGATTGTGATCGCTTAGCTTAGTCAGTAGGGATTCAAAATTTGATTAGTGCTGTACCTCTCCGTGCAAACATTAAAGGGCTTAATGTGCGCTTGGGAGCTGATCTGAATTAGCTATCACACATGTAACAATGGGGATTTGCAAGGTAATTTCAAGTGCATGGTGCTATGCATAGAAGTGTCTAATGGTAGGCTTGAGACAATGCTAATATATTTTAGATTAGCAGTGCACGCCGACGTAGAGATATGGATGTCCGTGAGTTGATGATGACTCTTTTCCCACATAATACCAGTGACTTCCTCCAGCTCACAACACAACTACTCTGCAGATGAGGGACCGATTTCGCTCAAATCTCTCCCATGACTCAGTACATAAAATACGGCTATATGGGAAGTAGGTATGAGGTCTCCTAGGATAAGGCAGCAATTTGACCGGCATAGCTAACATCTCTAATACTCGGCTGTTGTAACAGCAAAATCACCAGTTGCTATAATGTGACAGCAATTTCGACCAAGAGGTATAAGGTCTTGTAGGACTCCGATCAGGCAGCAATATAGGTAAATATCCAACTCATGGAGAATTCATTTTGGCGGCAGTGCTAACATCTCTCACAGACCTACGCAGCGGATGTAACAGCAATGTCCTAACAAAGTGCGTTCCTGTCCCAGAACTCGGCAGATGTAGCGACTTTGGTCACATAGTCTATGGCCTTCACACCACTAAGCAGGGGGGTGGTCTAGAGGCAATACTCCGAAATAATCAGCAAGATGGAGATTGGGACGGTGAGGGTAGGGATAGTGGGGGAGGGGTATGGCAAAGTTCAGCGTGACAGGTGACAGGGTTGAGCTGGGTACTAATTTGGATCACTGATGAGACAACTGCTTTTCAGACGCTCATATCTCCAATTGCAGTTCAGCATTGAAAGTCATGGTTGTTAGGGTCCCCATTTCTATAGCTGTTTGCCTCGAATGTGGCAGAATTTAACATGCCAAGACTGAGATTGAACATGGCGTGATTGAGGTTGGGATGGCCGGGGTAGGTATGGCAAGATTGGAGATAGTAGAATTGATCATTGCTGAAGTTAACATACTGGGATTGAAAATGGCAAGATTGCCAGCGAGATTGAGATTGAGAATGGCAGAATTAAACATATCGAGATTGAGGTCGAAATTGAGCATGGAGGGATAGGCGTAGAAGGGGTCGCATTGAAGATGGCGGAGGCTAACATAGCGGTATTGGACATAGCGGGAGTGAGGTTGGGCAGGGCGGGGGGGCATGGCGGGGGTGGTCTTGAAGATTGAACGTGGCAGGATTTAATATAGTAAGATTGAGATTGAACATGGCGAGGTTGAATATGGCGAGGTTGAATATGGCGAGGTTGAACATGACGATATTGAGCATGCTAAGTGGTGGTATAGCTACCGCCCCGAATATGGAGCCCAGTGCGGGCATTCAGCCAAAAGCTGTACATATCCATTATCTGTACTCAACCGAGCCGCTTACTCCGAGTGTAGGGAGTTATCTACTAAACCGATTTATGGATGTCGGCTTTGGCCCATGCCCCAAGATTCACGTGACTCGTAGATAGATAAGATCAAAAGGTATTATCCACAGCTTTTGGGCTCCAATCTGGGGTTGTAAGTGTCGTCCAGTGTCAACCTATGTAGAATCAGAGATCTCTCGCGGCTGGGGTTCGGATTCCCCAACTTATACATTAGCGGCCGGTCATATGAGACATATACAGTATAGTTGCATATGGCCTGTCTGCAAGGTGCCCTGACAACGCGCCGGGGAGGGAACATATTAGGGGTTGTCAAATCCGAACCTGGTTTATGCACTAGGTTTGGAACCATCACTTTGCAACCCCCCTGATTGGCCAAATCAATAGTGGTGTAACTTCCAGGTTCCAAATTTCTAGAAACACCGCAAATATGACCAACACCACAGTACACACACACCGAATAACACAACTACCACAAATATGGCGAATAATACAGCTATTGCGAACACCCCCGAGAGAGGAGGTTGAGCCACAATCAAGAGCTACTATGAGGCAAGCAGACTGTATGGTATAAGGGGGTAAAGGAACAGGTATTTGCTAATAAGGAGCACATTATCGTGAAAAGAATCTCAGAAAAAGTGAATAATGTGAAGAAAACTTGGAAAGATGTGAAAGCAATACAGGATGGGGGATCATGTACGAGGGGATTGAGCAGATATTGGAGCGGAGCTGCCCTCTCTCCTGGCGTTTGGGGGTGATATAGAGGTCACGTCCGAATGTATGTGTTATTCTCTACGCAGAATCTATAGCGGTTCCAATAAGTATAGGCGTCAAGGATATTAATGTAATACCTAACAGGACTGCCATCATGGGAAAGATACCGGTGGGCAGAAATAATGCCTTGCACTCCAAGGAGGTCGTGAATATGCTCCTCTTCAATTTCTTCCTCTATCGCTCCCTCTTCTGCCTCATCTAATGCCAATAAATACGAACATGCTGCAATCTCAAATACAGTATCAACATCCTTGAGAACTTGAGCCTCCTCCGATTCGAGGCATGCTTGTGATGTGGGTGGTAGTTGCGTATGATGCTCTGGTTCATAGCAACAAACCTGGTTTATGAACTTTGGGTACTGAAATCCCTCGGCCTAGATCGGTGGTTAGCTTGTAGCTCGCACTAAAAACCTGGTGCATGAACCAAGTTCGGATGTGACAACCCCACCTACTATAATCTTCAGGTACCTATATAGATTGTTGTATCTAAATATTGGGAGGAAATACTTTGCCTTTAGGCGATTTCTCATATATGGATTAAGTACAGATACATAGATTATGTATGATTTGTATATTAGGACTTGCAAGGCGATTTCTACTGAGAATTACAGAATAATTAGCATCGTTAGAAACCGCAAAGCTGCCTAATTTAAACCCCATAACTCAACTGGTAAAGGTAGTGGCTATTATTGTATAGGTAATTAAGGAGAAGGAAAAGGTCTGGTCAGTTCAGTGCCAAGTCTTTGCTTGGCGGTCTCATCACTAACCCTCATTCACCCACGCATTATAGGTACAGACATAGGATCTTGCATGTGTGCGAGGCACTCATCATTGCTTGGGGCTTCGATGTAGGTCGCATGAAGAGACTCGCTGACTTGAGGCACACGGGACAGAACACACCGGAATATCCAGTAGCTAGTTTACCTATTTCTTGCGTTGAACGCATATCATGTACTGAGTGTACTTCTGTGGATTTCCCAGAAATACGGTAGACATACCATCTACGGCCCAAACTAAATATATGCAAGTTAGCCTTCGACTGGATTTTAGGTTCTATTGAGATATGGTCACTTTTGGATGGGTTACTGAGTAAGTACGCATGCCGGCAAGACAGGTCTCACCTGCTGAAAGCGTGTACTAGCAATAACCGAGCCGATTTTTCACGCGTACATTGACTCGACCTCTACTTTGCTTTTTTCTGAGCATTTGTGGTACCTCGTACTACCTCTCCCAATGCCTAAGCTGGAGCCCTCTTCTTCTAAGCCTGGATTTCCCTGTTTTGAGCCCCACTGTCAGCGGCATACCAATCCATACCGCACCATCTTTGGTTTACAAAAACACCTCGAATATGTGCTCAGGTATTTTCCAGATCGCCATTCGAAGCGAGGCAGTGAGGCAAGGAATCATAATGTTAATCGAGTGCTGCGGGAGTTAAAGCTCGATAACCCGGAAATGATTGAAGGGCCATGGGAGGTGGCAGAGGAACGGTTTCAAGATGCTGAGGGTGAGAATGAAGATTATTCGGCAGAGGAAGAGTTGGAAGATGATGAAGAAGAAGAGGATGAGGATGATGAGGATGAGGTAGTGGAGATTATCCCCCAGAGGCTTCTTCGCGTTCCAGAAGCATCTAGCGCTGATATTATACCAAACAGTGGGGGTACTAGTGTCCAACGATATACACACAAGCGATCGACTCCAAATCCTACAGCAACCCATGACCACAGGCACACCCACCGCTCACCAAACGAGACAATTGACACATCAAGGGGCTTGGGGCAGGGGTATCCAGGGTCTAGGGAACAGGATAGCTACCGCAATACATTTGATGATGGTCGTTCCAGAGGGGATACCAGAAAGCCTGCGGGGGCAGGGAGAAGGGAAGGAGGGAAGGTGGGGGATACAAGGAGCAGGAGCACACGATTCAAGAGGACTCCAGTAGAGGCAGAGGCAGGTGACGGACATGCCTCACAGCGAACTATCCCAAAGGTTGGCGCAAGTACTCACTCGCTAATTCTCAAAAAAACCCTTCTGCATCCAATGAATCGGATGTATCTGGCCAATTCCATCATTCAGGCTCCGAATATATACCCACCACAACTTCTTGCGTGTTGGCGACGGGTGGAGAATTCTTGATACTGCTAAGTACCCGACATTTAGACAGACGTAAGCAACGCGATGTATGAAGCTGGGGCACGGGTGGCGGAATGGATCAAGGAAGGGGGTGACAAACAGGACAAACGAGTCTGGGCAGCAGTGGAAGGAGTAAAGGCCTGCACGACGGCTTATATAGCGGCGGAGAAAGAACGAGCGAAGGAAGAGGGGTTGGAAGAGCAAAAGGGCACTCGGGGGTACAGGATGCTCACTACACGAGTACAGGAACTAGTGAACGATCTGGGCATGGATGCGGTGCGGCCCCACACATACACAGAAACAGCGGCACAGACCGAGGGGGTGGTATACACGGGAGAAGACATGGAAAGGTTGCCCAGATGATGGCAACCAAGAACGAGGAGAGGTTGGAATTGACGAAGTGAGTGTACGAGGAGGACGTGAGGGAGGAGCGACTAATGGCAGAAGCGTACAGGGGGTTAGCAAGGGAAGAGTTGGTGAGGATGGAGCAGAGGTTCGAGGAAAAATTGAGGCTCTTGGGGGAAACAAGTCTGGAGGGACCCCCGAGGTGACCTCGCCTCGCACACACATAGAGACAGCGATACAAACGGAGGGGGCAGACGAAACCACAGCACCCCCGGATGAAAACGAGGCACGCCCCCCCACACGTACACGGATTCTAATAACTCAGACGGAAGGGGCATTGGACGAAACTACAGCAGCTCCGGAGGAGGACCCAACACGGGAAAGGGGAAAGGTACAGACGGAAGCGACTTTGGAGGCGTTGACGGAGGACCGAAACGGCGGACGGACAGCACCCCCGGAGGAAACCCCTACACGAAAGGGAGAGGAGGAACACATATGCACAAGCGGATGGATTGGGCATGACGAATATGCCACAACTACGCACATATGCAGAGACAGCAGGAGGATAACACAGGGATCGGGGTGATGGGAGCGAGGTGGCTGTTGTCAGAGAACAGGCGACGAGGGAAAAAAGCCTCTTCGCTGGTCATATACACGAAATCAACGGAAGAGATAGCGGCTATGAGGTTAGGTGGGAGACGTTTTCTAACAGAGAAATATGACTGGAATAGGGGTCACCCGCGGCAGCACGGGACAGCAGGGATTTGAAGGAGATGGACGTTACACACGTTACACACGGAGTGAGGGGATAGACGATTGGACACCCGCAGTGATGGGTTTTTGTTAAGACATGAGCGGAAGGATAGGTTTCATAGACTTGCGATAGAAGGATTGATTGAATTGTCTTATTTATCGGTGGTCTTTACCACCATATATATACATGAATATGTTCTACACGTGATCTTCTGTTGCATACATCATGTCCCAACATATACTTCCGGCATTATATGCTTTTCACCATAATATAGGCTTCTAGCGGTTCTCATGTCCCAACATCTCATACTTCCGGCATTATATGCTTTTCATCATAATATAGCCATAATGCCTACAACATGTCCCAACATCTCGGGTGTGATCGGTAGAGTATATTCCTTATAGTTTTTTTTTGTATCTATGTCTTTCCTTTCTCTTTTCCTTTAGTGCATCGCTTCTCGGGGGGTATCTTGTCTTGTACGGAGATACGGGGCAGGGAACGGCCTAGGGGTTGGATAATGCAGCCGGGTCCTCACTCGGGCGTGCGCTCCCTCGTCATATACTATAGTATCAATACGAGTACTGATTTACCCAAAAAAAAGTACCCGACATACTCTGCTATCACTTCTGCTATTCCTTCTGGATTACGGCGGGGGGTCAGAAGGGTGTGCAGAGCCATTTAACTGGCGGGTTGAGTGTTTGACAGTTCCAGGTCGGCTTAGGAAATCTACAGGGAAGCAGCGGTTTGTAGTCCGAGACGAGGGAGATTGGAAAAATGTAATCCAGGATGTGCTGTCCGTGGAGGTAGCGGGGCAATTGATAGAGGTGCAGGTGGCGCTAGAGACGGAGTAGGGTTCCCGCCAGATTCCAAACTTTCTGTGTCCACAATCCGATTTTACTGGACGGTGGATTTCCTTGATGCCACTCCCTTCCCTAGTTCGTTCAATACTGTTTGGCTTATATTGTATGCAGTCGGTTGTTTAAGTAACTACTACCTTCCCTTGCTCCTTCAATTTCGTTTCGATTAAATTGTATGCAGACGCTGTGCTATATTATTACTCCCTTCTGCAATTCTGCCCGTGTCCTACTCCCACATAGCGACCCCCCGATGTACGGAGACAGATGGATGTTGCCTATTCAAGGTGTTTTTTTTACCCCGAGTCTTTCTTGTTTGTGAGCTTGTACGGTATCTCACAATTTATCTGGTCTATATTGGAAGCCTAGCCAGCCCAGTACTCTGGCATTCGTCGTGGCTAGTTGGTTGTGGTTGATATGGATCAGCGAGCTAGTGGGAGAGATTCCACCACCCACCTACAGCTTTCTTTGCCCATAACAGGCTACATTCAAGAGATCGGGGTCTGCAGCAGTTTTCTCAGCCACCTTCATCTCCTCCCCTGTGTAATAATGCGAGGTTATTAGGTTCGGTACTGCGTGTGTGGGAGAAACGGAGCTGGTTTAGTCTGATCTCTATTTTCTTGGATCTTTCTCTTCCCGCTGGCTATTCCAGCGGTACATATACATGAATCTCTGATTCTTCACATACCAGGCGTTCTGCGTCTACCATCTAAAGCTTTTTTATATGTGCATACCTTGCGTTCACATGTCGTGATGACATATTTACGCTTGATAGTAGAGATGAAGCTCCCGAGACATTAAAGTCCACATATTGTTATGGTTGTGAGGGTATTTAGACTCTCCACAACATCCTACTGCATATTTTATACATTAGATCACCACAGTTTTGAATTGCGAAATGTGAATGGATAGGTGCCTTAGACAAACTTCTGATCGACCCTAGTCTCTTTTCGGCACAGTAGTCCAAACCTATGGGAGTACATAGTTTTGAGAAAGGCGAGTGGAGAATCACCTAGCGAAGGAAGATGCACACATATTGTAGCTAGCTTGGTTGTCTAAGTTTATCCTAACAGGAATCTCAACGTTAGTGTGACACCGCTGATCGCTACCTCAATAAGCAACTAGGATGACTCAGTCAGGCCCAGTCTGGTTAGTCAGGCCGTCCATATACCTACCCCACTTACACGCATACCCAACGTAAGACTAGGGGTAATGAAGAACAAAGAAGACTAAAGATCACGAGAGAAAGAGAGAGCACACAGAATAAAGTTCAACTCACTGTCAGTCGTGAGGACAATCTGAATATGCTTAACTAAAGAACTGATAGGACTGATGATTGATGATGATGTTAAGAAAAGACAAAGATGAGGATCCACTGCGTTTATATACCCAACTGAACTCCCCTCACATCATTCTCATATCCTTTTGGATACGTCACATGTTAGCTCTACCCAGCGCCAAGCCCGACGATCCATCTTCCCCATTACAGCAATCCTCCAATGTCACGCCCGACGATTCTTCTTTCTCTTCTAGCATCTACCACTGTATACACGGGTACAAGGGAAAGAGATTGCTAGCGCTTTGAAATGGCAGGGATATTGACATGGGTGGTCACCGACACGGATACCTACACCAGCTACACTCAATCTGGGTATGTGACAAGCACATCATCTCATGATATTATAGAGGCTCATCTGATAAACTATGAGATATCGAATGGATAATTCAGAAAATAATAGACGCCACTCATTGCGAAGACCATATGTCAGAGCCTAGACTCTAGAGGATTAGATATGAGAGTCGCGGTCTTGAACATCAGACAACAATATCACGGCGCTCAGTGAGAGAGTTGGAGTTCCGTGCAAGAGTCAATTAGGAAATCCTAAAGATATAGCATGGTCTAGTATCACATATCGGCTCACTCTCTCCTTTTATACCCTATATTTTTATCCCATACCGGTCTCATCCTATATTTTTATCTCTTTCTATGCTGGCCTCATCCTATATTCTTATCTTTTTTTATATTGGGCACTGGCCTTTGTTCTTGTCTTGTGGGTAATGTTGTTCTTGATGCTGGAGGGAGGCTACGGAATCTGGATCCTTTCATTTTCTTATCCGTATATCATTAGGAATCAACTTACCTGGCTGTTCTGCGTGCAATATGGTGTTGTGCTGCAATAGTAATCTATGGGACTATGAGCCAATCAAACCAACCTTGAGTTCACCCCTGTGGACGAGACTGAACCCCTGTCACACAACAGCGCTAGCAATCTCTTTTGCCTGTACCCGTGTAACTCTAATAGTTAACTTTTAGTGCGTCAGCAATCAAATCGAAACTAGGTTCATCTACTAGGTTTGAAACGGTCACATCTTGGTAGTCTGGTTCATGGCGACAACTCCCATTGGGAATCCAGAGTGGCATTACCAAAAACCAGAAACTAGAAACTAGAGGATCTTCTCTGGTTCCTGGTTTTTCGGGGTCCAAGTTCCAACTTCCAACAACGGGAATACCCACAAAACCCACAAATATGACAAACACCAACAGAGTGCAACCATTGCAGACATCACAACTTCAATCGCATAATTGCAAACATGCTAACTCAAGCATGGACTAGGCTTGAGGTGCAGCGATTGATTTCTTGGATGGAGAAACTGCGGGGCAAGCAAATTGCGTGGCATAAAGACGTTAAGGAACAAGTATTTGGTGCAGAGGAGCATAACGAATGTTAGAGAAAATGCGCAATATGAAGAAGACTTGGAAGGACGCAAAAGCAATGCAATTACAGTCAGGGGGGGTGGTCAAGCCTGAGCGGAACGAAGGTTCAATTAACCAGGTATTGGAGTGGAGATGTTATTTCTCCTGTCCCACACCCCCTCCAAGCATATAAAGTCCTACTGAAATCGGTAATATGTGGGCTTTGGACTCCGTACAGATTCAATAGCCCCATGGTCCCAATATCCCTTTCTACCAGCTTGTATCAATATCTCAACAAGCTGCCAAAAGGATGCTCGATGCATGTGAAATAGCCCAAGAAATGCAGTCTTAGGGTATTGATATATATAGGCTTTAAAAACATCAATCTCATGCCTACCTGCACCAACATCATGAATGAGATACCGGTGAATGGCAATGGTATCCTGTACTGTAAGGAGGTCTTGTATATGCTCTTCTTCTATTTCTTCTAATTCCTCCATTTCCTCCTCTTCCACCTTATCTGATGCTAATAAATACGCATGTGCTGCAACTTCAATTGCAGTATCAATATCCCTTAGAACTTGAGCTTTCTCTGACATTCGAGCTCTGACGTTCGAGGCATGCTTGTAGTAGTCACAGTGGTGATGTGAGCGGTGATGTCGTTACAACCAAGAACCAAAACCTGGTTTTTGTGTTTAGGGTAACTAGATCCATTTTCCTATATTGGTTTAGTTAGTGGCTTGCGCTAAAAACCTAGTGCATGAACCGGTTCGATTGGATTACCCCTACTATATTGGTTACAAGCATACCTCCGCCCGGTCCCACATTACTGGTGAGTATGTATAAGGCTGACACAGCGTAGAATGACGTGAATGGAGAAGCAAATGTGATATGTGATATGTGATATGATCGTGATCATGATCTCGAACAAAGGAAAGAACCTCTCGAGCTGGGATTTATCCTCGAGCTGAGAGGGTAGAGGGTTACCGCCAAGAACCTTGGTTCTTCCAATCTATTCTTCCGAGTCGCTACGCTCAGTAAGACTAGCGCCCGAGTTGAGTCATCAACCTACACTGCGTTTGCTGTTTCAATACTTTCTGCTCTCCTTGCTTCCGGGGTCCCAGCTTCAACTTCCGCCTTCCTTCCTCCGCTACAACTTCCCAGCTCCAATCTTGAATTCTGTAAGTGCCTGTCCTACTTCAGCCAACCTTCATTAACTCTTCTAACTGAAGGTACCTCCACCGAGCGACAGAGCGACCCAGCCATCGATCCATCCAGTGATCCATCAAGTGATCTACCAAGTGATCTACCATGTGATCTATCAAACCAACCGACCTACCGACCGACCTACCGACCGACCTACTAATCAACCAACCAACCAACCTACCGACTGACTGACCGAACGACCGAAGACTGGGACTGAACGAACTTGTGGAAGCTATACATTTATTAAATTCCACTATCCTACACTGCAATTAGTGCTAAAAGGAGCTATTGCAATTATTGCTAGCAAGTGTGTTTAAACCAAAATGAATAGTTTTCGCTTTATTCAGTGGCTTAGGCCCACTCCTTTGGAGTATGTGGAATCGCAAAGTCACCCGAGTCTTTCATAAAAATCTGAAGTTGGAAACTTATACTTCTTTTCCTCCTCCTCCTCCTCTGGCTCCACTCCCTCTGCCTCTAGTTCCGCTGCCTCCGCTGCCTCCGCTGCCTCCGCCTTCCACTCTGTTTCTGCCGCCTCCGCCTCCCACTCTGTTTCTGCTGCCTCCGCCGCCTTTCCTACTTCAATTAAATTCAATACTCCACTTACCTCAGTCTCAACCGCTACCTCCATTTCGCAAAGTTATCGGTTAGTTATTGATATTAAGAAGATTATAGTTGATGACAAAATAATCATGGTGTATTTGTGGAAAGTATATGAGGTACCATTTGGGAAGATGCAGGCAGGGCAAATGAAAACAGCTGTTGAGGAGGTGATTGCTGATTTGGCTCATGTTTTTCCACCTTCAAGGCCAAAGGATTCTGGGGTGCAACACCAACATTTTGAAGAAGCATTGGAAAAGCATGGTTCTGGAAATTGTAGAGTCTATCATCTTGCTCGATGGGTTGCAATTGACCAAAGAGGAGTAAAAGACCCGGTTCTTTCTCAAGATTTAATATTAAGTAGAGCACATCACAATCGTGCATATGTGGTTTATAGGCAAATTGCACCATTGATACAGGCGGTCTCTCTATTATTTCAAGCTGTAGATCCACAAATGCATTTACACTATTTTGAACAATACAGGTATGTGTGGCTGTTCTTTACCGATGAATATAAACTAATTGTATAGAGCTGCATGTGAGGTGTCACCTTTGGACAGTTGGACAGTGGGACTATATCTCGCCTAGCATGCTTTCAAGGTATTGTTTTGATTTGCAATCCAGCAGCAGAGCCCCATAAGGACAAATCTGATTATAAGGACGGATGGGTGGTTATGTGTTGTTGCGGAAAGTTTACTGGTGCAAATCTTGTTATTTCAGCTATAAAACAAAGGGTTGGGTTCCAACCAAGGGATGTAGCTATCTTTCATTCCTGTTTGTTGGAGCATTATATTACACCTTTCATTGTAGAACGCAGTTCTATTGTTTTTTTTCGGTCAGAATGATACTATGGGGTACTTTGAGCCGGAAGATAATATTTCCTTGTACATGCTTGTTAATAGTAGTTTCTTAGTTTCCGAATTATGTTGTTTAGTTAATGGCTTTTGTCAGTTGGTACCTTGATCTGTACTTGGATTTTTCACTCTGCTGGATACTTAGCAATATATATATTTTTTCTACTACTATATTACAGGTATATATTTATCTTAAGTGAGTAATTAACAATTCTGGATAGGCAATATTCATATTTATACCTGGTGAACTTGGGTCATGCAGTACTGCAAGATTACCAACATCTGTAACTCGGGACATTGCTACATGCAACTGACATGTGTAAATGCAGAATTTCGTAAATCAAGTGGAACGACACCTAGAGTTTGCCGTTGTGACTTATTTACCCCTCATTGCAAAGTACAACTTAGTCAGAAACAGGCGGCAATCACTGGTGCGAAGGAGGCAGAAAGCAGAGTCAAGAGGAGAACCAAGAACTTAAAATAGGTGATCAATGAGATCGCTAAAAGACCACAAGTGCATGGATGGGAGGCGGTAACAGTAAGATAGGTAAAGGCTCATGTCGCAGTTTTTGGGACTGAAAAAAGACGAAAAGGCAACAGAATGGGCTTCACAGACATACAGAAGGACTTCTACCAGCTGAAGTAAGACTGGACGAGAAAGTGTTGGAATACCAATCCTGTAGCCGATGTGTGCAACGAGCCTAACTAGGGGATGGTGTCGGCCTAAGGGTTAGGTGGATTTGGCAGATGAAGAGTTTTCCTTTTGTCAAATGAGTGTCCGTTCTACCTGTTGATTGATCTGGTTGTTGAGCTTGGAGGCACAAATAGAGAGACCTCCGTCCGTTCTCTTGTATCTATATCTTCATTATAATTAAATCTTCCATTTCTTCCATTTCTGCTATCGAGCACAGTCCTATCTATTCCATACTCCATTTCTTACAGAAAGTGGAAAGAGGAGAGGGAGGTGAAAGGAACCAGAATGGGACAGGTATTTAAGTGGAACAGGGCGGCGCTACTGAATTACACCCAATACCGAACTAAGGAAGGGTGGCTAGGAATTTAATGGTATACTCTGAGCCCTGTGGAAGATCCTTTCAGACAGTGGATTATGGGGCTGGGGGTGGTGAGGTATCTGTTGAAATAAGGGGGTAAAATCACATCAGAATCAAGTTTTCAGTAGCGCAATAATACGTACAGAGCGCCGGGCGTCTTTTGAGCTACCTAGAGCTTGGTCTAAGGGGTTACAGATAGACATACCGTCGATTTATCCATTTCTAGCCTTTTGTATATTTTCCAACAAAAAGCACAGCCAGCTTCAATTTGTAATGAATACGGTCTTAAATAAGCACAAAAGATTGCCATCGGTACATAGATGCATCCTCCCCACCCTCATAATCCACCTTCTGAAATATTCCATATGCACCTACATATTTAAAGTACAGTTTACTCAAATCTCAAGTACTAAGTCTAGGCAATATTTTTACCAATTGAATGAGCTGTATTTGGCTCCTATCCACCATTTTCCGCCTGGAACCTCCCCCACCCAAGAAGACGGATTTTCATACCCTACCTGCCCACTATCCCCAGGACTCTACCCACTTCATTACACATTCTACCAAGGCTAACATTTATTTTGAGCCCACTACTGTCGTGGTTGCTTGTAAACTCATCGAGAAACAACAAAATGACCGCTGTTGCACTACCCGGTGATGGTGCATTACCCCGAGATGTACTGTATATATGGCTGTGCACAAATCGAGGCCCACAGAAGAGTTGGTTTCACATCATCGGAAAAGCAGACTCACCAACATGCCCATGCGGCCACCGCACACAAGACGGGGACCACATCACGTTCGAGTGCCCCAGATTTCACAGAACAAGCTGGGTCTTAATCGGCCCGATCTCAACATGGGAGGAGCTAGACGATCCCATATGGAGCGGGGAGGGGGAGGAGGCATTCGAGGAGGGAGACGCGTTCTACGATTTCTTATACTACAAGTTAGTTTAGTCCTGTCTTTCTTTCATTAGCGAGCAGTTTAAGTTACACAGGTGCAAATCGAGTCGGCGGCTTCCCGTCTTAGCGAGTCATCAGCTTCCCAGAAGGCCCGCGTCATGTTTGTTAAAGTTATGCAGGTTAAGCAGATTAACTTGCTCGTCATAGCCCCACGAAGGGGCTGCACGCGAGTAATGAGTTTTTTTTAATAAAAAAACAAAGGATAGAGAAGGGAGACTTGAGTTATATAGGGGTGTATTTACAGTTGAAGGAAGGCAACTTCAAGGAGAATATATGACTGAAAGAGGAGTTAGAGCTGGTTAAGAAAGCGCTAGTGGAACAGAGTGAGTCCTTAACCCGGACCCAATGGTTGAGGCGGCAAATGTCGGTACACAAGTGGCACTTTCGATGGTTGATGCTTCGACAGAGCCAACTGAGATATTAGAAGAGGACAGAGGGGAGGGGAGTTTGGAGGCGGCAATGCGGAGGGAGGCACACCTAATGGTTGAGGCGGCAAATGTCGGTACACAAGTGGCACTTTCGATGGTTGATGCTTCGACAGAGCCAACTGAGATATTAGAAGAGGGCAGAGGGGAGGGGAGTTTGGAGGCGGCAATGCGGAGGGAGGCACAAGGGAATCTAGGAGAGAGGAAAAGGAAAGGAGGTGAAAAGGAAGGGGGCCAGGGACAGAACATTGGGGAGTGAGACCCCACTCCCCAAAACACAGGCGAGGGTGGAGGAGTTGGATTCGGTGAAGGAGGATAGGTTCTCTTCTAATTTCGACCTGTCCGAATACGAGATGGAGGCAGAGGATTGGGACGCGCGCCTGGTGGTTACCCCCACCACCAAAACCCAAGTTCGGAGATCTGCAGTTGAGGAGTGGTCATATACGTTTGGTTAGTATCAATATGGTAGATGCCTACCACTTGGGCCCGGGAGCACTCGAGTATTGTGATGCAAGGCGTCATCAACCCACGTCATCCCGAAATGTTCATCGACCGTGCCCGAATCGACTGGCGACACCTCACAAGTGTCGTAGGATGCAGTAGTGAGCATGACTTTCACGATGGTCAGTGGTTACTGGAGGGTGATGTTAATAGCATTGCTGAACGGTGGTCAAGGATGAGTAATCTACCTGCGAACCGGGGCTCAAGGTACAAAGGGAAAGCGCGACGGTGATCGGAAGGCATAACGTATTTGACGGCTATTCGGCGCACTACCGGGATCCGGCGGATGCATGTATTTAATTGTTAAAAGATCGAATTATAACGCAAATAGGCTCAAATTAAAACTAGAGGTTTAGTGTATATATAGAAGCCATCTGCAAGTGCCGACCCCTTGTGAGCATTGATATATATAGTGGTGAAAAACGGAAGGTAGGAATTGGAGTATGTATGGACTAGCAATTGATGTGACGGAATTGTGGCCTCAAAGGGCTTGTGGGGCTCAATATACATTGTACGTCATGTATAATAAATGTAGACTCAGTATCAGGGCAAACTGCCTACCATGTGAAGAGATGTAGTGAACTACATAGCGGATTATGTTAAGAAATACATATTCTGAGGGATATAGGGATCAAGCAATCTTTATATCAGGTTTATATGCGAGCTTAGGTTCAACCACATATGCTTACTATTGGTAAGTAAGTCTTATATTTTATGAAGGTTTGGTGGGCCCTGTGCGACACGGTGCAGCTGGGGATAATTAATACACTTGAGCTGATATCACACAGAGTAAACTTGTGTAATATGAAGGAAAAGGCCATGTTTTTAATGAAAACGTATTTATCCATTGTAAAGTACCTTACTCAAGACCTTGGGCATCTTACCTACCTTCTAGCCTGAGCTAGTTCAAAATATGTGTCAATCTTTATACATTTTGGGGGATATTTCAACTCAACGCATGTTGTAGCTTGTCAATGGTCCCAAGGCTTTTTATGAGGCTTCGTTACACACTATCAGTGTTGTTCTAACAACATGGTAGCCCTATGCCTCGGATTAAGTAAGCTGACCCACTGGATATCGGGAGAAATGGATTTGTTACCCTCAATTACGTAACCTTGTACAAATACCTCTATGGCCCCTCCATGTCTCTAACTAGTTTCCTTACATGTAGTAAGTTTTACCAGACCATATGACTATATGTATACCCCACAGAAAGGCTTCTTGATCCCGAAACCCCGTAGGATATGTATTTCTTAACATAACATAATCCGCTATGTAGTTCACTACATCTCTTCACATGGTAGGCAGTTTGCCCTGATACTAAGTCCACATGAATTATACATCACGCACAACGTATATTGAGCCCCATAAGTCCTTTGAGGCCACAATTGCGTCACATCAATAGCTAGTCCATACATACTCCAATTCCTACCTTCCGATTTTCACCACCACATATATCAATGCTCACCAGGGGTCGGCACTTGCACATTGCTTCTATATATATGTTCTGGGCTATTCGCGGGCATCGGCCGCCCGCGCGCGGCGTACTTACCATGCCCCTCGCGGGCACATAAGAAATGCCCAAGGGAGGCATAGAGATACCTAGTATGCCCCTCACGGGCAGACCGGGGTGGCAGACAAGGATTCTAAATTACTGTAATTTGCAATAAATAAAGTTAAGATGGGGTTATCAATATTATCTTCAGTTAGTACAACTATGGAGTCTCCTCCTACGAGTACTAAGTTTTTTAACAAAATAAATAAATAAAAATATGAAGACTCTAACTATGGCGGACAGGTAGCTCTAAACACCTGGCTTGTGTGCAAGTGGCAAGGAGATTCCCACAATCTAATTCATTGACCTTATGGCAAATATTCATAGATATGGCGCACTTTAATACTACGACAGCTAGGTATGACTAGTACAGAATTTTTCACAAGTGCCGAGGTACCCATGGGTATGCAGTCGGTCGTTTGTAGGATATAAGATGGGTGGGGTGGTACGCCATTGATAGCGTTCTGACTGCGGCTTTGCAATGGTCTTGCAATGAGAATTTTTTGTCTCTCTAGGCAGATTTTCTCTAGGTATCTTATTTATTCCTACAGTGACGATACCTCCAAATTTCTGCAGCTTTGGCGTGGGGGGGGTTTTATTTTACTTTTTAAAAGTCTATACATCGTTTCGACTTAATGTCATGTGACGATAGCATGGCGGGTATTGTAGAAGGTAGCTATTCAGTCTCGAACTCGAACTACCTCAGCATCGACCATACAGTCTCCATATAAGGGTACTAGGGAGTCATTCCCATATAGTGGACGTTCGATATGAGATTGTCCGATATCATAAAGTCTAATATAAGAAGTTCCGATATCAAAATATCTTCAGTGTAAGAATATGGATTGACCGCCCAGAGATGAAGTTGTAGGTGATTCTCCCTTGGAACAAGAATACATTGGTTATAGAAATAACCCTTTACCTCCCGATGGGATCCTTATAACTGTAGCTCATGAATTATTATATTGGGGAAGGAGGTTACCCATAATTTCATACTTTGGGCAGTCAACCGATTA
>Ga0307511_10002171_pt1 | contig 20634 bp, 12 predicted proteins | sample 13_EM_MG_FD_200266 | JGI IMG/M metagenome (GOLD analysis project Ga0307511, IMG submission 200266) | Populus trichocarpa ectomycorrhiza microbial communities from riparian zone in the Pacific Northwest, United States - 13_EM | ecosystem: Host-associated > Plants > Roots > Unclassified | place...
TGAGAGGTGCCTGTGGTAGAACTCATTTTGGGGGAGACGCGCAACATGTTTCGCGGGGTAAGAGATGAAGGAGCCTAATGACGTAAAATGAATTGGGCGCCAAGTCTTGAAGTGCAACAAAACTAAGGACTTTGTAGAAGGATGAATACCCTATTCGGGTACTACCATTTTAGGTAGTAAGGGCTTAATTAAGTTTATTTTTTGCTAGCCGACCTGAACCGCATTTGCATTTGCATATTATATATATGTATTCTAGTATTGCTCTACGAGCGGCTGGTATCTCTATTATTGTTACAACTCTAGCTGCAATTCCCGATTATTCACTAGGACCACACATTTAATCGATTAATTCATCAATATGAATGCTAGCAGCAATATGAAAAATTAGGCAAGGGTATCAAGATTTGTGAGTTACAAATATACGTAATTGAAAATATGCATATGTGGGAAGTGTGATACGTAAATTCTAATAGACTTTTCCTTAGGCCGCAAGAGAATATAACGGATAGGGTTCTAGGTGGGGTTTTTTAAATCAGGTATTGAGAAAGGGTAGTGTTAACGTCAAATCTGGCTGTAAAATCGGCCCGTAGAAGCTTGCAGTGAAATTGCCCGTGCACAAGAGTGGGGTTGCTCCCACGGTGGTTTCAACCATTGTTCGACAGACTACAATTGCAATAGTAGTCTGACGAGCCTGATTAACGACCCATATCTATGGGAGGTAATGCAGATCGAGAGACTGAGGGAATTGAAATGTATTTCTGAAAATACAATAGACACGAATGAAACCTGCATACCTGCGAGCCTGCCCAATAGGTAGGAATCATATATGTCCGTCTGCTATAGCCTACTGGGTAGCGGCGTATTATTGCATATAAGTCTGGAGTCTCACTATTCCCGCAGGGTCTGTGTATCATATGCATCGCCAGGCCCGATCTCTAACTCAATCCCCAATCCTCCCCCGCTTGCCAATTTACCAGCGTTACACTTTGTACCAGTTACCACCCTTGTTCTTTGCCGTTCTGCGTATGCTCACTCTGCTCGTGGTCATGGGAGTATCAGATCCATAGGTAACTATGAGAGGTAAGGCAAATTGAGAGACTGAGGGAATTGAAATTTATTTTGGGGTGTACAGTAGACGTGCATACTCAGCCCGAGGAGCGTACTGAAATAGGCTGTACTGGGAAGGTTCGAATGATGTTTCCCTGCATATAACCTACTTAAGAGCTTAAGGACCGCCGGAGGTGTCTTCGTACTTCACGGAACTGTACCCTATTTGAATACTACTATTGTCCCACGGTTTTCCTCCGACGGACCTGAGTTATATGTATTTCACAAGCGCATGAAAGATCGGTTCTAAATATACATACCAAGGATGTGAGAAACAGGTGCTAACTAGGGATGCTCGGCAGGCGCTGAATGCGGTTTGTCTTCACGCGCGTTTAGCATACCTACTTTGGGTAAGGCACAACTAGCAGCTTAGTTAGGCGAGATTATCCGTCACCCTTATATTCCTATGGCTAATGCAATAGTAACTAAGCTCCCAATGGAGGCTTATTGATTCCTGAGCGGTGTGCAAATCAGGTAATGCACCAAATATAGTCATCACAGGTAACTAATACACACATAATATCTATAATACTCTGCAAAATTTAGGCCCCAGCCTGACAGGTAGTCTGATTAGACATACTTGGTTCGAAACAAATTGCTTCAGAGAGCAATATCATTCACCAAGACCTAAATATCTAAATTAATCTTTAGCGTGCTAAGGAAAAGTTGAAAGTATATACTCGTATTCTCATGACGTTTGTGAACTGGAACTGGGTGGCTTGCCCACACAGAAATCCCCTTTGGCGGGGCAAGCCACCCAGTTCCATCCAGTTCACAAACGTCTACGCGCACATTGTGGCTCATGAACATGAAAGGCCAATTCTTTTTCTTGATATCTTAAATAGTTTACTTCTCTCACGCTGTAAATTACACCAATTTAGTATCACGAGCTAGAAATAGTCGGACTTCGAGTAGTCTAAAATAAGTGATAGATGTGTCGAGCTCCAATCGGAGTGTGAGTAGGGGTTCTTTTACCGAGATCGCTTGCTCTGCATGTCGCACATATACTAAGTAGTGTAACATGCACAAATGCAACGTAATTAATATTGCAACGTTATCAAGTACAGTACTGACTCATACCAATGGAAAGTAGGTGACTTTCGGGCGACATGAGTACTCCAATCTACCATAATATTAGCCTTATGTAAAGTAGTGTTCATGTGCTTTACGATGAAGGGACGCCGAATTAAGGGGATCCGAATTCGCAAGTGTGGCATGTAGGAATAACCCCCGGATGGGGGTGGTGAATAGTGTGATATACGTATTCATTTTAATTGTATATTATTGAATCATATTCATGAATTTAATTTAATTTAACGAGATCTTGATATATCGATGGAGATCCGCAGACCGCAGAGCTATCACTGGGGTACCCCAGGCAGCCGTGCATACAGGGCGGTTTGACGCCCACATTCCGGTACATTACTTGCAGAAAGTCATCTATCTTAACAAGCATGGACCTTATGATCATTATTACCTCACATATCGATGCAGGATTCGAACGCACAGGCAAATCCAATTTAGTGATGATGACTCAGTTTGTTTTGCATATTGCTGACCATGATATATATAACCGTCGTATCAGACTCTCGGCCTCTAACGGCGATCCGAGTGATTGAATTTGCCTTGGGGGTGGGGGAAACTTGAACCGGGCGGTGCCGCATGTACAATATGTAGCAGTTGAAATTGCGGCAAACCTCCCACAAGTAGAGTGAATGTACACACCCCGCTCTAGTCTGTATGGCACCCTGGGCCCTGCATTAACATGGCTGTATATTCGTTTGTTTAAGTCCCCTGCCGGTATCAACTAATCTGCCTGCCTTTCCTTCACGTAACTTAATAAGGATATAAGACCTAGTGTTTACTTGAGAAACTGTCGCCACAGATAGCATACTAGTCATTATATTCCCTTAGGGGTCCTAAGCAATATATTTATCATTTGTATTGTGGCCGGGGTGGGGAGTTCTTCTCCGTAGCGAACTACAAAACATAAGGATCATTAATATCCATTAATATTCTACTGTCCTAGTTACTATAGTACGTCTAAAGCGTATATGCAGTGTTGCTCCTTTCGAGTATACCTAAGTAAGTAAAAGACAGTGGAAGTCGTCATAAATCCTGATGACGTAGGGAACTCGGGTTTTACTGTTGAATTTGAATTTAGGACCCTAGTGCTTATAGTTAGAGTCTAGGCTCTAGTGGCATGGGTAGAAAGATATCGATCGAGATCTAGATTTGGTAACAAAAGCGGTGTGGTAGATATGGATAGTCTTGTTGAGATATGGAGGGTGTTCTGTAGATCAAGATTGGTAACTGTTGATCATGACAACGATATCCTCCGTGATCACTTGCATCTACCTAATTCATTCCATATGGATGGATGTAGTTAGTCAATCACAGGCCCTCATAATCAGCCGAGCCAACCTGCTGCAACCTTATAAGGCACCCTTATATACCTACAGCGGATCGATACTAACCCATTTTAGCAACTACAGCATAAGCGCGAGATATGCAAACTAGCCGCACGGACTTCATGGTCATGACGCTTGTGTATAGATCTCAATTGCAATGTGAATATCATTGCCGAGGGGCTCGGGGAGTGTATAGCCAATTTCATCTAAGTTTCAGCTGAGTTACGCCCAAAAGTGCTAACCTCAGTTAGTTCCAGAATAAAATTGAGTCACTAAGAGATGTAGTCGCTTCCCAGTACCCTGAGTGGGGGATTGGGCTCGCTAAAATCAGGTGACCTTGATGTGACGTGGGTAATCATGTCGGATGGTAAAAACTCCAGTGTGACAGGGGGAGCCACAGGTAAATGGGGGTTCTGGAACACCGATACAGAGTAGGCCTTGTTATAATAGTGCCCTACAACTCCCCTCAACCAATAAAAGTCATTTGAAGCAGTTTCAAATTCAAACCGCCAGCTGAATATTCGAGTGCTGCGGTGATCAGCTGCAGGGGTGGAGCCCGGGGTCTGGTCGGTCTGGTCGGGTGGTATGCGAATGGAGTTGAACCGGTGGAATATCAAAGGTTAACGTTCGACATACCTGTACCTGCTAGGGTATAGACCCATGCATGGCGCTAGGCTAGGCTAATGTATGCAAATGTTCGCGAACTTTCCGCTGCGCATGCGGCAGCCTGACCCCCTTGTCATACCTTATTCGGCTAGAGTCGTCAAGTAGCCGCAAAGTAAGGCGGCTTTACTGACGAGCTGCCCTTTACCGCAAAAGTACTGCAGCATAGTCTGGCTTGTGGGTAATGACCTCGCCATTGCTTAACAATGAGCGTTTGACTTGCGCTTATTTATAATGGAATATGAGTAAATTATTGGTATGAGGATACTTAGTCGATGGAGTGATGATAAAATATACTTTTTGAATTCCCAACATCTAGAATCCGAATATGGGCATATGCAAGTCCATACTTACTTCTTAAGGTGTGTATTGCGTTGAAAAATGCTAGCCAATTGTAGTACGTAGGAACGAGCGTGTCCGCGGCTTCAGAAAAACCGAAATGAGCAAGAATATGTAGTGAATGCCATAGATTCAAAGCAAATTATAAAGTACATGCCAGAATTAAGCAGCGAATCTATTAAGCCACCAAAGAAATGCAAATCTCGTGCCTAAGAATCATACTAACAAGACCAAATCAATTGCAAAGAAACGGCGCCGGCCAACCAAAGATTATCAGAGAGAGAGAGCCAATTGTATCAAACCAGCCCATTTCAGGGAGACACTGGCTCAAATGCAGGAAAATGTAAGATGCACCAATAGTAAAAAACCCAGCCATTGCAATGTAAACGCCAACCAAAGATCTATAATAACCTCCATTCTATGACTCAATTCGCCGCATCCAGCCCAGGCCGAGGCCCATATCTAGCAATTGCAATCGGAAAGCAATTGAGGACGTGGAACTCGTAGTTGTAAAGACCGTCGTTGTAGGAGTCATTAGTTGAACATGAGGGCGTAATTAATAGCCGTAGTAACGGGAAGAGGATGCATCATGGCGCCCATGACCAGATCCGACGAGGGCCGGCCGGTACCGTTGACGTCCAATTGTGGCTTCTCCTGGGCCGGCTAAGATTGATGGCATTACAGAAACTGTGGCAATGGAATCTTTCGACCGTCCAGTAGACGCTCCGGCCCAGCGCGAACGCGGCTTTGGATTCGCGTAATATGCGCAGTGTGAACGCCCACAGACGCCCTCTTTAACGGCCCTCTCGTATCTTGGTTGGCCAGCACAGTTACCTGCTCCATCACCCATAGAGCATTGGGCAATTACGTAGTAGACTTCGCACCCGCAGCCCGTCCACTTGGTTATTTCAATTTGACACATTGTGTATGTAGAACGGTCGAGGGGATAGTGATGCGTAAAGCGAGTGAGCTGGGCTAAGCTTGTTGCTGATAGTGGTCGAGGAGGCCCTGGTTGTGGATGTGAGCAGAGCTTTTGGAGAGTAGTTTGAGGGCTTTGGTGCAGGATCTGGAGTTTGCTTTAAGGGTGTTGCCGACGCAGTGGTATTTGATAGATGCCAATTCAATCGGTTGGTAGCGTATGGACCAGTGCGTGGTGGATTGTTGCACAGATGTTTGGTGTTAGATACTCCCGTACTGTTATGATTGTGCTGTGGATGGTGGAACAGAATGAGGGGAGTGAGGGGCATGAGGGGTGTTATAAATGATAAATCCGACCCGCTATCTAGATAAGATATGAGCAACTACTCAAGCCAGCAGTAATGGAGCCGGACCACCAGTAGTCTGGTTGGCACGACCGCTCCTGTGAAAAACCACCAGACTCCACCGTCGTCATGCAGAACCTCAATAGTTTGACTCAAGGCACAAGACTTGACCGCCGAGGCGGCCGGGACCGCACATCAACCTGGGTATAGAGAAAACAGGTGATATAGCTGCAATGCGGCGGCTTCCCTGGCGTTACAGGAAACTGGCACAAACGCCGTTAGGGTAGTGTAGAAAAATAGAAAGAGTAACACCAGTGAGAGTCTCAAAGTGTCAATTGAGGACTGCTATCTTATGGATTAACCGTGCCACTTTGAAGAGCCGAAGCCAAATCTTCCAGGCTTAGGCGAACCGATAGTGACGGCGTATGTATGTATGCGGCTATGAGGACAATACCCAGCTCTGCAGCACTTTTTGTTGGGTGGAGGGTCTCTGGCCTCTGATTTTGGCGCACTGCAACACAAAATGGGCAATGGGAGTTCCTAAACTGCAAATTAGGCCGAATCATATATGCAAATGTTCACGCGAAGAGGGCTATGGCTATCTTGAGGCCTACTAGCAATAGCGCTTCCCTCGGCTGTTTCGAATTCGAACTTTCGGCGAGCGAGACAGTACTAGTTATCTGGCTGTACAGTATGCACATCATCGGTACAACATGAATGTGCATATAGAACATGCATATGGGACATTAACGGGGGGGGCTTGAAAATCCCCAAATGAAGTCTGGGTACTAAATTCCAGTTTGGAGCTGAGGCTCATTTCTAGAAGACTGTCAGTCGGCATCAAGGCGAGACAGCTAGTCCACATTCGCTCGAAGCCTGCAGGCGCATGTACGAACATAACTAGACGTTAGTAAAGCACAAGCTATATATATAGCGTCATTGGACGTCAGCTGCAGGGGCTGTTGATCATAATCTAGAGCAGGCTCATTAATATTTGGCATATATGCCCCATTTAACCACTAAACAACGGTTAGGAGCCTGCTCTGATCCCATTAGTCTATTCATAACCCCCGAGACATGAATAATGAAATTTGAGAACCGTGGACTTTCTGATTCCCAACTACACCCCACCATGTGTTCGGAGTAGTGTGGAGTAGTGCGGCTTAGCGGCTATCAATCGCCAAGTTAGCCGCCAAGTAATTTATCGAAAGCCACTCAGCCGCTGCCTAGCCTAGCGGCAATGCCAATTGCAACGTCCTGGTACCGGATCTATATAATATTGATGATATTTTTCTTTGCTTGCAATGAATCAATTATTAACCGATCATCAGGACTCAACTATGTGATTTAATTATCCACATACCTCACGAGATCAATCCACATACAGTATACGGTGGAGATCGATTGGGTCGGACAGAGACTACCAACGTGCACATAAGTCGGGAGTGAAGATCCCCTTTGCTACGGTGTGTAGAGGGAGAATTCTAGATCTTCCATATGTATTGATATCACCAGACATTTATTCCAGGTCGCTACTTCGCAGCAGTAGACGGGTATAAGTTTATAGGATTCATATTTTGCATATTCACTGTATAACTACGTTAGATTCATCTTATTCACACTAATTCTACATTAAAATTATAATCCACAGGAGACGTACGTCACAACCAACAACTCCCGAGTTGAGAACGCGCAGAGGCTACACATGATCATTGGAAAGCTGCACAGCTTATTGATCGACACCAGTTAAGCAATCCTAGTCGGTATGCAAACAGGGTATGAGATGTTAGCATGTGGTTGTAATTTATTCAATGTCTGTTTTTCTTGGTGATAACAGCGAAAGGTACGACGTCTGCTCCACAGTCACGAGCCGCCAGTGACATCCTCGGTATTTTTCAGAATTCTATACCCATTAGGTAACTATGCGCACATTAGTTTGAACACAATGCCACTATTCCGGCACCGCCAAAATGCTTACCTCTCCAATATTCGTAGGACCCTTGCTACAAAGGCCTCCAAGTGGAAGATCACTTTTGAACCCACGTGAAGCCGATGCTCGTAATGTGCCGCCCATTTGACAATCTCCGCTTTAAGAGCATCATCAACTTTCATAAGCAGCTTGAACGTTAGGCTTTTAAGGATTGTCGTTGCAGTGATGCAATGTGTAAGTAGGTCGTATAATTTTGGCCTGACGAGCAAAATCCTTGCAGGGGTGTGATCTGCAAGCAGCTCATCTGCAATTGTTTGTATTAACGCATCGTAGTCAGGAGGTTGGATGGGCGTGGATGCTGTGATCGTGTCGTTCTGTGCGTAGATTGATTCAAGCATCATAAGTGCTCTCCGAAGATTGCGCCCTGATTCTTCCGCTACTCGACGGTAGAGAGCAGGGTTTGCCTCTAGCCTTTCCGCTTCCGCAACATGGGTAAGGACCTTCACAATCTCATCGTGGCTAGGTGCTGCCACACGGACGAGGAGGGTACGAGAGCGAATTGGGGCAATGATATTGGCAGTCGAATTGGCGATGAGGATAAGGCGTAGATTTGGAGAGTACTTTTCCATGGTCCTTCTCAATGCCGCTTGAGCATCCCTGCTCAACTGATCTGCTTCATTTATCACCACCACCTTGAACCGCTGCCTAGCATTCAGATCGAGTTGCTGAGTTTGTGCCACCTCTTTCAGTAGAGATTGTATAACTACACGATCATGATTGCCAACATCACTTGGGGTAATCTCAAGATGGTATACCGAGGCAACAATATTGAATTCGAGCTTTCGGTTTGTTGTTGTTGTGAAAACCCGTGAATCGATTTTTATTTTCTCGACACCCGGACCAAACAACGCCCGAAGGGTAGCGACAATGCGAGTTTTTTTTCCAGCACCAGACGGTCCGTATACCAACAAATGGGGGAAATCGCCGGAGTTTGCCTATGTCATGAGCATCAGCAAAACGCCGCACTCGAGAGAATAAACCAAACACTTACCAATGCTTTCAAACGAGCAGAAAGGCTATCATGCTACTATCGTCAGCCCTGTTACACATAACATTGCTCCTTTGTCTTTGTTCTCAGCACCAACGGCAGAGGCTTACATAGTCAAGGTTCTCTAGAGCTCGAGGACGGTGTCTGTCGAGAAGGAGCATGGCGAACAAACTGCTCGGAGATAGAAACTTTCGGAGATAGAAACTACTCGGAGATATAAACTATTCGGGATAGGTACGGTACCGACAAGTATGTAGGACAGAACTGTTGCCGTAAGGCCGGCGGTATATTGGCTCTGAAGAAGGTAATGGAATGAAATCACTGGGAAGACGCGACAGCGCGACCAGAATACTGTACCTGCTTTATGAGCTAGTGCCTTGGCATGGCCAAAGGCTTGGCGCTTAGATCGCCAAAGTGTGCCTCGTCGGAAACCAACTAGATGCCTCGTACCAGATCTATACATTCCGCAGTCTCCCGACCGAAATATGAAGCCCTTGTTTCATCTTGAGAGCTGAAACATGAGTTTTCCTTCAATACAATTCAGGAAGCTCTGCCATTACTTACAGTACGTAAGTTTCTGCTTAGCGTGAACGCAATCAAGGCTTGTACCGCGCTTGTTTATCCCTAGTCGAGGCTAGTTTGTTCGCAATACAGTTCGCCTGATAGTTAGTCTGGTTGTGATAGTGGAATTAACGGCATACACTAACTTTAATTGACTGCACGTTTCTCCGCGTCTACGTACCGAGCCCTGCGTCTAGAATTGTGCAAGGTGGTTTGTTGCCTGCACATACAAGAAACAAAGCCCTCGTTTCGTGTAACACCAAACGCCAAGCAATGAATTCAGGAGGGCATTGTATGTACACCTACATACATGCAAGCGCATTGATAGTCAATTCGAATGTGTACATCTGGCAGTGCCTCACCTGCACTGTGCATGTGTATAGCCTCCGGACATTAATCCTGCACCTGAGGCGGCGAGCTACAAGTTCTCGTTTCAATTAGATCACAGTCTCGCACCTATGTATCCAAGAAGTAGCTATGGAAGGCCGAGACACCGATCCGAGACAAAAACTGTGCATGAATCATTCTTGTGCCATGCTATAGAACAAATAAAGATGCACCAATTACCACATTACCCACGAGCTAGATCGATGAATTTGTTTTCAACAAAGTAGGTACTATACTCCAACTTCGCCAAGGCAATATATGCCATCACAACCAGGCCCTACGCGAGCTCACCTCGGTAATTGCGCTAAGTTCGCATATTCAGATCAGCTACCTCGCCTCATATACCTGTCCTAGTTCGTAACTTTGCAACACGGTGGAGATTAAAAGCTCTCTACTGTAAGCTGGGACTTCACCACGCCTTCGGAAGGAGGATATCTTATCTCCTATTATCTCCAGGTCACCTGCAAGTTAAGGGATCTTGTTACCCTGAACTGAACATGTGAGAATTGAGGGTAATGTTATGCTCGGAGTTTATGCGAGCTTACGCAATCACTTAGCGAGATTATCGCGCGTATAATGGCCAGTTATGGTCACGACTTAAGCCTGGTTTGCAATTATACTAGTGCTATTAATATACAATGATGGAAATGTAAATAAAATCTGTTCCTAGATCTGCAATTAGAATGCGAGATTGTATGGTAATGTGCAAGGAAGGAAAGAGGCAGTAGGAATGCAGTATCGGAAGTCCCAATATAATAGAATGAGCAGCTCGCGTGAAAACCCAAAAAGACATCCCAAAAGGGTTTGCGCCGTATCAGAGCATAGTAACAAAAGAGAAGTTAAATGACAGTGTTATATGTCTCTATCCAATAAGCTATGGAGATCCAGTAGCCTCCTTCAAACCAAACCCAGACTCTCGCTCTAACCCAAGAAGCTTCATTGCTTTATTACTGACCAAAACCAACCCCAGTTGACCCTTCCCATCCTTACTCCTCGTTCGTCCATGGAGTAATCTACCCCCAGGGCCACATCCACTACTCAATCTCATAATTTTCATCTTTTTCAACGCTGGTACCCCACTTCCCCCTACAGCTTCTGTTCTTTTCTTGCCTCTACCAATCAGACTATTGCTTCTAAACCAGATCTGTGTCTTCTTTCTCCGGCTTTTCGATTGCTTTCGCGAGAGACGTGGAGTCGCGCGAGAACCATACTGCATTGCTACCACCATATCATAATCTTCAACTACACTGCTATCCTCTGGAGTTCCCTCCTCCTCAACCTCAGTATCACTTTGCTCGTGAGCTTCAATGATTCCAATACTTGGTTCAAACCCGTTGATACCCAAATCGAAATCATCTTCGGAGGTATTGTCCTCGTCTGCCGCGTCTTCAAGGAATGTTCCGCCGGAGGAAGGTGACTGGCAAAATACCTCCCTACAGGTTGTTAATCGCCGATACTCTTGTTTATCTGTGTCTTCACCGTCTACTTCTGCAAATGCAGTGACAATAACTTCTAAAAGTGTGCGTGAGGTACCCCGCTTCCGAGCCGGCTTGGAAGGCGGAGTAACGGTATGTCGTGAGCTATGGATTGGGGGTGGTGTCTGTGGTGATGCTTGAGTGGGTGAGTCCGCTCCTGAAACTTCAAATGTGCTAGCGGGGCGAAGTCGTGCAACTGCCGTCCAATGATCCAAAACTGTGAACACATGTTCCAGCCGAGTTTCGAGGGGGATGCTCTGATATCTTGGTTGTCGAGACTCATTCTCAGTGTCATTGTCTTCAACCACAAGGTCCGCAACTGCTGTCAGGTTTTTGACCCATTCTGAGATTGGGCGGTGCTTCTGCCTATCATTGCCTGGACTGCGACAGGTAGGAAATCTAAACCCTTCGAATAGCGTGGAGTCTGATCTTGTACTTGAAGTTGCAAAGTCAGGTGAGTTACCCACAACTATCCCATGAACTTCTATATCCCTGGGAACTTCACCACTAAAGATGCACGCCATCCTCAGCATTGTTGATGGTTCATGATCGGGGGAGGGGCGATGAGAACCCCGCCCTAAGAGGCCTGATAATTCCAGTACTGCTTCAGTTTCTTCGCGACTGCTTGTGTTATATTCTAAGATAAGAAGGTCTGTCGGCTCATGCAGGGATAAAAAAAACTCTAGTTCTGCGATGAGTTGCCGTGGGGGTGGCCGAGGCGTGACACTTCCGAGATGCCCATTTCGTCTTGCTAAATAAAGGAGATATCTATTGGGAAGGTTAGTACATGGGTATTAGGGTTATTACTAATATTCTAGGTTATAAGTACCTCAGGCTTATCCTGCGGCATCTCAAATCCCAGCCTTCGAGTCTCCTAGCCATGGCCTCAGCCATAACCCGGCCAGAGCCACCCTTGACAGTATTTGTGGGACCTTCTCTTCCTAAAGCAACAATCAAATTCACAGTTGAAACAGGCCACTGGCCGTGGGCACTGAACATGTCTCTCCAAAGGCTTAGAGTCGGTTCTTCCTCTTCCCCTGATACCACACCAGCCTCACTTCCCGCACTGGGTGATTCTTCAAACACGCTTTCATTTCCGTCATCAAGTTCGTATATAGATGTAGCCTGTGTTAGTTCTCGGATAAACGACCGTAATTCATTTTGAATCTGAATTCCATTCTTTCTCTTCTTCCCAGAGAGCTTGATCTTTCGCACATTGGTCGAAGAAGGGAACAATGGCATAGATTCATATTTTCCAATCGGCTCTTTCCAAGTCCATGCTTCTGGCGCAAGTGCGGATGGAAATCGAGCATCCGGTGATGGTGATTGTGATGGCGGGATGTGGTATAGAGGCTGAAAACCCTTCAAAGCCTCATCCTCAAATGATTCTGCCAAAAACAATTCGTATACGACTCGCTCAAGACATACACTAGGAGTATCTGCATCCAAATAGAGGACGCCCTCTGCCCATTCCCGCTCTATTAGTCCGGTACCGAAAGACTTTCTAACCTGCCCGAGGAGGCTAGGGAATAGATCCTGCGATTCAACTGCCCCCTTGTGTTTCGCACTGCGCGACTCTCCTGAAATGCCTAGCATCTCTTCCAACTCACCCCCTGCTGTGGGAGGTGCAAGCCAGGATGATCTAATATCGACATTCGATAAGCCGAGGCGAGAGTCCACCACTTCACCACCACCGGAATTCCCAACCGGGGACTGGATATCATCCTCCGCCAACTGCAAGAAGCTCGAGTCAGATGCACAACAATGGCCTTTCCCTGTCCCTTCTTTCCTCACTTCCGGTAAGTGCCCCCCGAACTCCTCAAATACCTCAACTCCACCAGTGATGACCGTTACACCATCATTACCTGTGCTCTTGTCATACGATGTTGCTTTCTTTATGCTGAGACTTCTTTCCAGCAGTGCTGCCAATGTCGAGTCTTCCATTTTTGAGTCTCTTGAGCCATACCATGAAGTACCAAGTGGAGTAGACGCCTTCCGCCGGATATCATTGAGTGATGGCCCATTGTTTGGAACTGCACCAAGGCCATCACATTCAAGAGTGGGGGTTGCTGGAGGTAGTTGAATTAATGAACTGGGTCTCTTCAATTTCCATGTTGGGAGTTCAGTTGAAAATCGGTATTGGCTCGATTGTGGCGTCGGAGTATCTGGTTCGATATCTTGTTCTAAATCTAAAGCATATGTTTCCGATATTATGATATGTGGTCTGCCGTCGTCCTCGGGTGAGGACACTGCAGTGGTATAAGAATCAGTTCGAGAGGGGGTAATTGAACCTTCGTATGCGCGTGACTGTATATCGTTAATAAGGGTGTCTTGACTGTCGATAGGTAGGTAGACAGGGGTGGAAAACAAAGTATCTCGTAAGTTTGGAGAATGGCTCCGTGACTGATTCATCGAGATAGGGGTATCACTCCTGCGGCGGGTCGGCGTAGCAATTTCTCTCTTCAGAGATTGGTTTGTATGCTCTGAGGGGGTGCGCTCCTCAATATTGCCCTGCTCCTCTAGGAATGCACCATTCCACGTAGTTTGCACTCTTTCAAATATATCCTTCGCAAGGACTATATCACCTCCTGTAACGTCTTCTGCTATTTTCCTCACACATGCAAACTTTACCCCCGTGATACCCCCAAGCATAAAAACCACCCGCTCTTCTGCCCCCTGCCATTGACACTGTGCAGGTGAATCGGAACCTCCAAGGATACTGTTGACGCAAACTTCAAGTCGAGTTAACCATTGCTCTCGTAGTGAAAGAATGTACTGTATTGTTGATAACGGAAGTTGCTCCAATCCCGTAATCTGAGCAATATCAGCTGTATGGGGCTTTTCATGATCCGCTTCTGTTGCTGCAGGTGGAATTAGGGGAAGACACAGAACTTGGGACTTTGAATTGGGTGGAATTGGTAAAAGACTCGCTTGAGTCTCAATTGCAGAAGGAGAGAATGATTCAAGGGTAATCACCAGCTTTCTGGCCTTTTGCTTCTCCATGCTGTAATCGAGAAGGTATCAAATACACTTGGGTATATAACGTCTAGAGCAGTTCAAAGGTTGGTATGACCGCCGCCGCGAGGAAGTGAGGACAGAGGCTTGAATCTAAGTGGTGAGCTGGAAAGGGAGCAAAAGGAACATAGGAGAGCCAGCTAGGTAACATAGGTACTCCACAACAGTGTGATTGACCTCCCCTGGGCACTTAGCCATCCGCAATATACTTCCCACCAATTCCCTCAAGCCAAACCCGGAAATGAAGGACTAAGGTTGACTGCTCCAACTAGGTAGGCGGCCCAAATCCTGGCCGGACGGGAGGGCCTATGCTCTATCAGGGCTTAGTGGTTGATCAGGCTGAGGAGAAGCAATTGCCAATTGTCGCTCTGTGCGTAGTTAGGTGCAGGCTATCACTACAGCCCAATTACATACAATAACATCACCTCCTGTGCCTGGGTCAAAAGAAGCCTCTCGCTTTTTGATACAAAATCATAACTTCCAGACCGCATCTTCCGTCCATCTGGCAAGGGGGATTCAGTCACCATTTAGCGAGAAAAAAGGGACATGTACAGAACCTGCACCTGCTTACCCACTTTACATACCTGGGTGCTGAGAATGGAGGTCGGGAAGGGGGTATGAACTGGGTGACGCGGGATGCTCTCATAGTGCGTTTAACGAACAGTAAAGTGCAATTTGAACCTTGCCAAAATTGTATCCAAGGCTCGTCTCTGTCGCGATAGCGATCATGCACATTGGGATTAGTGTCTGTGCGCTCGAAATGAGGGTCAGGGGATGTCCCGCTTGTTATTTCGGGTGTTTTATTTCAACTGTTTGATTACTTTTTTAACTTTGAACCGTTGCCATGGCAGCCCTCCAGATCTTCGCATGGGAAGTGCACATTATAGTGCACATCAGGTTTGAGACTGAGTGCACCTTATATTCGGGGATGACACCTAATTTGTCAGGTAGTGTTGCAGTTGGCTTAAAGAGCCTTTTCCTCTCAGCATTGTCCTCGGAAAAGTAACATCTTTGAAAATCCTAGCATCCAACACTGGTGATTGCCTGGTTGCGAACTCAGGATCCAATCGCAATAAGGTTAGGGGCCAGTCTAAGACTGATATGAGATGCAATAAACCACTTACAGTACTTGTCAGTTCACCCAAGCTGTAGCCTGATTGGCAAATGAGGTCAAGAAGTTCCATTGAGCTCAGTACCAGTGAGCGCTGCATTAAGTTCATTGCATCCTTACAACTTAGACATGCCCACTTTAGTCTGGTTAGACCACTCTGAAGTACTAACCCAACTAAGTACCAAGTCCCTATCAGGAAGTGTAACCCAATATAGACGACGGTGCCAACTGCAACCAGTCTAACGTTAATAGGCGTACACATATTTATACAGACTGCTTATAGACCTACATTACAAATGGAGGAACGTGCGAACCACCTCTACGAGAGGTCGGTGCCCAGAGTATGCGAGCCAGTACTTATGTACATACTAGGTCAGGTTACAACTACCCCTCGTAGAGGGTACATACTAAGTAGTCTGGTTGCTAAGTACATAAGATAGACAAGTCTGCAGTCTGAATGAATGCCTGTTGAATGGTCCCTCCTGATCATTTAAGTAATAAGTACAAGTATGGTATTCCCTACTTAAGTAACTACAATTTGTTATCTTACGAAATTGCAGGGGGAGCTCGTGATTGCTTCAAGTCATGATATCCAAAGAGGCCCTGGATTTGAAAACAATTGCAAGTTCATGAATCTGTCAAAACCAGGTGTCCTACAGTGATGTGAGTAGGAAGTGAAATCAACTAATTTTTGTATACGTACTGCAAGTAGAGGGCAAAAGCACTTGTTTTTCTTCCAGGGCACCAGAACCACTCAATAAGTAGTCAACTTGTCCCGTAGCAGATAACTGCTTAAATGTCCGTAGTTGATCCAGAATTGAAGTCCAAATACGACACCTTCCGAAATCCAAGTGCCCTAACCAAATTATAGATGAAGGCCTGTTGAACCCTAGTTAGACCTAGATACCGAAATGGTCATCGTTGTGTTAGCGGTGAAGAAACCAAGAAAGAAAATCAATTGCAAAGGAGTGCTTACAAAAAAATTAGTAGAGGAAAACGAAATCTTATTAAGTTTAGGGCTAAGTTATTGCGATTCTCAAGGAAATACGGTGGTACTTGTGCTCTGCACCCTTTATCTATTCCGAAATGTCTTTGCTCTGACTCGGTTGAAGGCTATTTAATTTGTCGCGGTAATTGTCCAGCTTTTGCCTGATTTCTCCCATCATCTTATCCAACTCCCTCATCTCTCTTTTCATTTTTGCAAAGTTGTTTTCCAATTTCTTGTATACTTTGGTAAGCGGCGTAGTAGCGCTCGGAGTGTGGTAGGGAGAATTGGGGGAGTCTTTCAATCCCCGAGGCGCCCCAGCAAGAAGTTTCTTCATGTATTCCTTCCGCTCTTGTTGTTCCGCAGCTGTCCTGCCAAAAATCTTATCGTGGGCTAGATGTTGTGCTTCCTTAGACAAGGCCCCTTCGCCTTCTGCAAGCGCCTGGTCTATCATCTCATTGATTCCCCCGCATGTCGTTTCAATAAAGCGGTTAGGGAGATTGGCCAGGAGTTCCATTTGATCGCGGAGGTAACTAACAAGGTTGAATAGATTTGGATCTACTTCAGCTAGAAATGGTCTGGTAGGAGGTGCCGTTGCGGTAAGGGACATTGCTGGTGGGGGTGGATGACCTTTTCTGCCACGTTTACCACGTGAAGAGCGACGAGGCATGTCCGCTTGGGGGGGAGCTCTCACACGAGGTGGATGCCTGTATCTGCAGGACTATCAATAAGGCAATACATAGCATAGCAGAATGTGGCATATCTACCTACCAAGATGTTTGAGAGTAGTCACTAATAGTAGTTTGAGGAGGCCCGGTGTGAGCCTGAATAGGCTTGGTGACACCACTGGCGATGGGGAGGGGAGTGGTGTTGTGAACCTAAAGGGCTAGATCTATCAGCCCACACCGCCGACAAAGTGAAGAAGCTGTGCTCTTGGAAGTCAAGAGAGACGTAAAACTGTGAAGATAGGGTAAGGTAAGGAAGATGAAATATGGATATGTTTAATAAATAAGCAATTATAGATGCCTTGTGCCTTGCGGTTCTCGGCCTCGGCGGTTCTCAATCTCAATCTCAATCTCACTCCGATCGAAATTTGATCGTTTGATGCACTTCAGGGTAACCGATACTAGTACTCTCTGTCGAGGACTACAGTGAACTGTGGAAACTGTTGATGGGGTCCTACGACTTAAGTAGTAGTAATCTCGTGACCTATGAAATTGATACTCTTAGGCTCTTATTACACCTAAGAATACATCCTGTGAAAACCAATAGCTGAATATCATGCTTAGAAACAAACGCATTGGTAGTTCAGTTTCGTTTGCCCCAGCAAAGCGTAGCCTTTGCATAGCTAGTTAACTAGATGAATTAAATTGAAACAGAAGACAGTTTGTCACATCGAGCAGATGCGAAATATATATATATCATAGCGTTCTAATTATGGTCACAAGACATAATAGCCGTACCACAGCCCCAGGGCTAAGGCCTACTACGGTATCTACTTCTTCCGTTTTAAAAGCTTTACGCGCTTGTGTGAATTTCGCGGCACCTTAATCGTTTTTTTCGGAGCCGAAATTGTCGGCAATTTGGATCCCTCCCCCGCCTCAATTGCATCATTAATGCCTTCCCATTCTTCAAACATCTCTTCGTATTCGCCTTGAGGTTCCCTCTCCTCCTCTTGGATAAGTGTGTGACCCACTTCACTCCCATCTGTTTCCCGAACGAAGCAAGCTACGAAAAATCCACTAGTCCCATCACCTCCGTCGCAACGTACACAGCCTGCGGCCACATCTTTCACCCATGAATGATCAAGCTCTTCGCTGTGTTTGAGCAGGCCCCTTGCCTTATTCTCGACCTCCTCTACTATGCCTCTTCGCTTCCATTCCTTAAGCATGCTTAACTCCGAGTCAATCTTCCAGCCACGCTCTCTTGCGATTGGAGATAATAACGCTGCAACGACCACGTGTTCATTTTCTTGACCATATATGGAACAGGTAGAATATGTGATTCTTTTGGCGTGGGGGAAGCTGAGCGCATGAAGCAGCAGGGTTAATTGAAATCCCGACAGAGTATTGAGGCGTGCTGACAGTGCTGCAGCAGCTTCGTCATTCGGAATGGTGGAAGTTTCTTTGTTTTCCGGCTCTAAAGGAGGCAGACTAGTTGGTCGTTTCCTTTTCTTTGACTGGACGCCGTGTGACTGCGCAGGTAATGTCAGAGGCATGAATTTCGTCATGGAGCTTTCGGCTTGTTCCCTGGCTGTAATCCCTGAGCCAGAGCAGCTTGGGTCGAGTAAAAGGTGAGTGGTATATCCAAGATTCGGATCTGCCTGTGGATTCGATTTGAGAAAATCCGAGGCTTTCCGGATTTCGACAATTCCATTTGCACCAGCCTGGTTGACCATCTTCGACAAGATTTCAGAGCGGCGAGGATCCCTCTCAAAAGCCGTTATCCTACCTTTACCATGTATGCCGCACCCACCAGACATGATAGCTGCAAGATGTGTTGTTTTGTTCCCGGGAGCTGCACATGCATCTATCACATGAGCACCTGGAGGGGGGTTGAGAATATGTGCTGGGAAACAAGAAGCTTTATCTTGAAGAATTAAGGCCCCAGTGGTATATAAATGATGACTTGTCAACATCTGGGTCATAGACACTGGAAAGGCTAGCAAATTGGGTATGTGGGCGTCAACATAATACACATTTTGAGACTTCTCTGGTGGGTCAAATATAGTCTGCAGTAATTCAACTTTGGTGAAAGTATCAAATGGAGTTGTGCTCAGCACGCCTTTCAATGTTATTTTCACCGTGTTAACCCTAACCCAGCGAGGGATATTTGTATTGCCTTCTTCACTGGACTTTGCAGCCGCCTTGAGCGCTTCAACCGTGGGGAAGCCCCGGCGCAGTCGTGAACGGGTGAGCTCAGCACTAAGACGCGCCTTATGCCGTAGAATTGCAGACTTCAAGGGGTGGACGGCAGAAAGGGAGATACAGTCCTTCCCATGCTTCAAGAGAAGATGATCATGGAGTAGAAGCAAGGCGATGGTAGGGTTGAGCTACTGGCCGGGTTCAGAATGTTAAACCCAGTCATAGAACGGCAGCCGGGATTGATAGAAGTACCTTTTTCTCAATGGACAGTATCCCGGAATTTTTGATCACTTCATTGAGCAAATCCTGGTGCTTGAGGGTCTCCATGATGAGGGCATAGAGCCTTGCAGGAGAGGCCCGGGAGTTCTGCGACGCATTGTGCGCACTGTAAATTCGAGATTTGAGAGAACCGGATTTGTGTGTAAGAAGGATGTTCGAAGCTTCCGTATAGATATTGCCTGACATTATGACATTAGAAAGATTTGTTGCGAAAGCTCCGAGGATAAGGAAGTAAGTGCACAGTTGATGTTGAATCCTTAGCGGGTTGAAAACTTGGCGCCAAGACGCGCTGGTTGGCATCCAACCAGGGCTAACCACTGTATATAAGGGCACTATTAGTCTGACGCTAATTTATGACAGAGACTTGTATCGAACATTGATAGGTATTCAAAGCTGAGTGGTGGTTTTGTGGCCGGACCGGTTTTTGTGATCATATCCCCAGATAGCCTAGGCTAAGTATAGAAATCACTTCCGTAATGGCCGGCTCGAAGCACGAGGTAGTAGTGATCCGTGGGTTACCCTGACGTGCCATTGCGATATTGTGCACCGCAGAAATCTAACTTAATTAGATATCTAAAGTTTAATGACCTATATTTCAAATTTAGGTATCTAAGAAACCAAGCACATAAAAGAATTCTTGCTCAATTGAATTACAGGAAGCAAAACATACAATAAGGCAGCCATCCCTACTACCGCCTCAGCCGACCAGCGTTTTTACCTCACCGCCACCTGTTTGTGGTACACGGGTAATGTCCTCACCCTAAACTTAAGGTAGGTAGCCGCAGCTACAGAGCATTCCACCCTACTCTCACAATGGCTATTGTTCTTACTTTAAGTTTGCATGCACATATGGGAGATTATATGCATCTCTGCAATATGATTATGCGCTTTGAGTCCTTTTGTATTTCTTGCATAATTTGCTGGTCTATGAGACTACATATACGTCAATTGCCTTTCATTTCGTTATGGAATTCTACTACTGAGCCCAAAAGATACTTTGAAAAGGTGCCCATCTAGAACCATCCACATATATATATATAAGAAAGCCATCTTCTATACCTAGTCGATTGTGTTCTGACCCATACGTCAATACGGCCCATTCATCAATGGGCCCAGCCCACCCATCAATCTGACGGCTACAACAATATTTTAATATAATTATCTCATATATTCGGAACTATTGAGAATTACGGGACT
>Ga0307511_10002172_pt1 | contig 20612 bp, 28 predicted proteins | sample 13_EM_MG_FD_200266 | JGI IMG/M metagenome (GOLD analysis project Ga0307511, IMG submission 200266) | Populus trichocarpa ectomycorrhiza microbial communities from riparian zone in the Pacific Northwest, United States - 13_EM | ecosystem: Host-associated > Plants > Roots > Unclassified | place...
AAGCGCAGCCCGCACAGCTGGAGGTGGAATTTTTTGAGTAAGTCACAAACGTGTGCGCGCCACGTGCGGCGGAAGCGGGCGTACCGGTAGACTGGATGCGAACGGGCGGATTAGTGACAAGATTCCATGGTGAAGAAAGAAAGAGAATCACGGAGAGAAAAGAAGCTTACAGGTGGTCATGGGCTCGTCGGCAGACCTGATCTGGAGTTGGTAAAAATACGCTCTGCCATGTTCACACTTTTCACAGGTGACTGTGCGGATGGGGCGTGGGATGCGTAAATCGTTGGTAAAAACAGGGTAAAATTGGGAACATGACCGCGGAATAGATCCAACCGAGGGGTCGTGGGACGTGGCAGGCAGGCGGGGAAGGATTGGATTCTTACCGGCGATAGAGTCGGCGTGTTTCCACATTTCTTCTCCGCCAAGGACGTCGTCCACCTGTTTACGTTCGAGGCGGGTGCGGGAGGTCATTTGTTTTGTGATTGGGAATTCATACGGGCAGGTGTTGCATGCCCATTTGTTAAACCCGGTCTCGGCCGAGATGACGAGCAGGTTGGAACATGAGGGGCAGAACAGAGTCGCCATTCCGGTTCCAATCGAAGAGGACGGAGATCAAGGTCAAAGTCAAAATCAGAGTGGGTCTCCTGTGACCGGTGCTGTGGCTACTGATGGCCACAGCGGCCGGAAGCCGCGAAACGACAAAGGGCTTCATCGCAATGCAGTGTAACCCTAATCTGCACAACCTCTCTCTGCGACCCCAGTGCTCCTATCGCTACCTCCACCATGCATTTCCTTGATAAACTCCTCGACAAAGATGAAGACAACAAGTCTCGCCGCTCTGCCAGACGTCCACCTCAATGGACCCCAGCTGCCGAGCAGTCCCATGCCTACGGGAAATACAATGAAGCCACTGTCGACGAATACAAAGAAGCGGCACTATTCTGCGCTCGTGTTCCCGTCGAACGGCCGAAACTCCTCTCGTCGGATATGGTTGAGAGGCTATCTCAGGAAGGGTGCAGACCGTGGGAGATGGCACTTCCCTCTTCCTCGAGGTTCAAAGGCTTCGTGGTGTCTGGGATTGATAAGGGCGGGGCGGGGGTGACCAAGGTCGTTACCGATAAGAAGTGTGAGGACGTTTGTATCTTCAGCAACTTGCCCATCATGGCGGGCCTGTACGATATCAAGGGGAAGCAGGGGGTCTATTACGAGGTCGTGGTTAGGGAGATGATTGGTTTCATCGCTATTGGTAACTCATCCTCAGCCTGCAGTGGTATCAGTCTTGCTAACGCGGTTCATGGTAGGCTCTGCATGTCGTCCGTACCCCGACTGGAGACTCCCGGGATGGAACCGCCTCAGCGCTGGACTTCACCTCGACGATCTCAGGAAATTCTGCGAAGACCCAGACGGTGGCCGAGACTACGAAACTCACGGATTGCTCAACCGGATTTCACCCGGGGACTCAGTCGGGTTCGGATACGAGTTCGCGTCGAGTAGCGTGTTTTTCACGTACAATGGCGCGAGGCTTCCGAATGCGTTCAGTGGTGTTTATATCCCTCGAGAGAAGTACGACGTGTATGCTGCGGTTGGGGTGGAGGGGCAATGTGAGTTTGAGGTGAATTTTGGGACGGATGTGTTCAGGTGGAAGGAAGGGAATGATTGGGCTTGGAGGGTTGAAGGACATGTTGGGAATTTTGCGAGTTCCTCGGGTGGCGGAGGGGACGAGTTACCAAGTTACCAGGAGGCTCTTTGAACTGTTTATGCTTCGGAAATGAAGTCGTGTCAGGTCACGTGCAGGATCGCGTTAATACCCACAACCGCGACGGAACAACATCCCGGATCTGTCTTGTTTACCATCACTACACAACCTCCGACGAACGCGACGGCGATGATTCGGGTTCCGCAACTGGATACCAGCACGCAATTTGAGGAGGATTCCTCGAGACTCGCTCGCCCGGATATCCAGTTCCAGTCTCACCAGGAACACCTCCAACCGTTACCTCCCTTCCTCATGTCTAAACTGGACGTGAACACGAAACCCCGCCTACCCCCCTCTATTCGAATACCAGTTACATCATCGGGCGGGCCGGCGAAGAAGGTGGTCGACCCGCTAGACGACCCACGATACTTCGCCGTCCCGATTGATATCCTCTGCGACTCCGTCAAGTCGCCACGTCTCTTCTCCTCCCATGACATCGCCGAGGCATACTGTGTTCTGTCGACGAAAGCTCGTCTAGGGATTGCTACAACAAAGAACGTTTCCCAGGTCGACCGCATTTTCGCTGCACTCGAACATGTCAGGGCCCAAGCGACGATCGTGTGTGCGGCATTACAGAGAGACATTCGACTCGCGTTTGTGGATCCTTTTCTTGAAGTTCAGCCACGGAATGGCGCTTCTGTTGCGTCTGGCTCGTTGCCTCCATCGAATACCCCTTCTGGTGCATCCTTCGTGGAGAGGAAATTGACGATGCACGAAGAGAAAAGGGGAAAAGACCGGTCCATTTTGTGTACCGGTGCTCTCCGATTTCTCTCGGTTATATTTTGCAAAGGGCCCTTCCAACGAATATTTTCCTGTACGTTCATATCCGCTTCATTCGATTTACGACCAATGGATGACCCAACCCATCTCTGCAGCGGAACAGCTTTCGCTGCTACTAGGAGACATGCTCAAGGTCGCAGTCGCGACAAATTTGCCCTCTCTTGGCGCGAACAAGACCAGGTTGTTATATCTCCAGATTCTTCATCGCCAATTTCTCTCCCAGGAGGTGCTAGCACCCAAAGCCCCAGAAATTCTCAGGTCCCTGATGAAGTGTGCGGAAAAGGATCCGGATGACGATATTAAGATTGCATGTTTAAAGGTGAGGATTGAATCTAGGGCGCATACATCCGAATTTTTTTTGTTTATTACGACGACCGCCCACCAGGTCACTGCAAGATTCCTTACTCAACATCCAGAGAGCTTCGTTCCGGCATTCAAGGAATTCCTCCCCTTGATTTTGCAGCACCTCATAAACGACGGCTCCTCGGATGCCCGGACAGCCGCTTCCCGGGTTCTTTGCGCCTTGGCTCAAGGCACGGCTAGCGGCAACACTTCTACCACCGTCCGCAGATCCCAGTCAAAGGATATCGTGGCATTCGTCAACGCAAACACTACGAGAACCCCGAAGATTCCAAAAGACCCCGCCGCGAAACTTGGACCGTTAGCCCAACGTATTCACGAAGCGTTGGACAACGTTGATTTCGAAACCGGCCAAGGTTCGAATACGCCGTCATGGGCATTGGTCGTCATATCCTCCCTCATAGTCCTCTCCGACGCGTCCTTCTTCTTGCACTCACGGTGCCTGAAATTGGTTATCCCGGTCTTATCCAAAGTCAGCGCGTGGAAAGGCGGGAAAGGCGTTCAGGAGCTTCATCCGATCGTTTGGAAGTGTATCGTTTGGGCGTTTGCTCGGTTACGGGAGGCCGACCGGCAAGCCAAGACTGGTGAAGGTCAACCGCTGGAGAAGGCTGTGGATTTGAAATCCGTCTACAGTTTTTCCAGGCAGGACCTGAGGAGCGATATCGGGGTTGCGCTCGTCGCGACCCTATTATGGACGCCCGACCTGGGGAATGCCTCGGTCGACAGCACGAAGAGGGATCCGAACGAGACGTTGAAGGAGCGGGAGGTGGAGAATGCTGAGGATGTAGGGAATGCGTTGGGGATCGTGAAGGATATGTTGAAGCATCCGGATCGGCACGTGAGGGAACTCGGGAGGAAGGTACTCGTTCGGGTGTTGAGTGGGATTGGGGCTTCGACGTCGATCGAGGGTCCGGATACTTCCATAGTCATCGCAAAGGATTGGTGCAACGCGTTCCTTGCCCCTCAACTCTTCGACAAATCGATCCTTTTGTCACCCCAAGCGACCCTCTTGGCTCTTGTGAATCAGATCGGTGGAGTTGATGTTGGGATCGTGTCGCGGCTCTCAGAGAATGAGGTTTCGCAGCATTGGGACGATATACTTGGGATGTGGGTTGGGCTGGTGTCGCGACTGGGGCCTGAAAGGAAAATGAATCTCCCGGTACGCCTGTTTTTTTCGAGAGAAGCTCTTTCGATTTTGTTTCTAACCCTGGGTGCACCGTTCTTCGTAGGCTGATTTCACGCAGATGTGGCAAGCGTTGCTGCTCAGCCAGACACAGCTAACACAAGGTCTTGGTCACTTGGCCACCTCGCCTTCGCTTACGATGAAGGTCGCAGACGTCCTCATCAACTTTCTGCCCCCAAACCTTCCCCCAAGTAATCCCAGCCCAACCTATTCGAGTCCAGTGAAATCCGGTTCTGGATCATCCCCTGTTAAGCGGAACCAAGTGGGTCCGGCTGTTGGATTTACGCTCGTTTCGAAGCTTTGGGGTGTCGTGAAGAATGTACTCGCGAGTTCTTGTCTCTCGAGCATAGCGGAACGGGTTCTCGATGCCGTTTTGGCGAAGGAATACCCGCTTGCTGTGGATGAGAAGCTCAGAGACGCGTGGTGGGGGTTGTGTTCAGATCTTGTCCCCGTGTGTTTTACACATGCTGTTGCCATCGTCTTGCGCCCCCCTTCGTCATCAAATGACAGCGAGGGTTCCAAGCTAACACCGGCTGGTACGAATGTGAGACGGGCGATCTGGCGAATGGTCGCTGAATCTTGGCAAACTGCTTCCGCTGGGGTCAGCTGGGAGACCGGGGTGCAACTCCTCACGGTTGTGCGAAGGTGAGAACCCAGATACTCGTCATCTGGAGATTGATTCATTCTTCTGTAGGGAATGGGAGATATCCCCCCGAGACGTAGAAATATGGGACGCCTTGCTCGTCTCAGTTCTCAGATCTGCAGGGCCACAGGGCACCGCGCGACCGGAAGTCCTTAGGAGAGTCGCAATAGATATGGCAGCCACACTGTACGTCTCCTCGACCGCTGCCGGATTCTCGTGGCTGACCGTGGATGGCCAGAACCGCGTCCGGTCTCGACGGCCACCTGATCCACGCTGTCATTTCTTGTGTGGAATTAAACGAGGCAGGACTGTTCCCGTCGGAATCGTTCGCGCTAGCAAATGATTGGTTGGTCAAGACATACCCAGGAGAAGAATCCATGGACACTGCACGCAAGGAGGTCGTGCAGAAACTATTCCTCCTCATAGAGAGGATAATTACTACTTCACCGATGTCTTGTTGCTCTCCCGTGGTGCTGTCGATGAGCGACGGGTTGTGTCTTTGGATCAAGGATGCGAATGAAGCGCTATCGGATACGGAGTATAATGAAACTGTGAGATACCAGGCAGACCTAACCTCAGGGTCACTGTTCTGACATCTCGTGCAGGTTATGCCCTGTTACGAGACCGTGTTAGATGTTCTTCAAAAATCCCCGTTCGATCTCTCAACCCTCCATCTCCTCGCTCCGTTCTTAGCTTCTGCGTTTGCACGTATACCCCCACCCGCCCGTGGGCCAATGGCGTTCAAACGGTTCTGGGATGAAACTTACAAAGGCTCGAATGTCACATTTTCTTCTGGGGACGCTCAGAGATACCCTTCGGAGATTAGAGAATGTCTCAAGGCGTTTCATGAGGTTTTTGGTGGGGACCCACCTACGGGGGTCACGTTTGGGTCTTCTCAAACGACTACGGTAGGTGCCGTCCAGTTCTTGGGCTCGAGGAATACTTACAATCGTTGCTCTACATCAGCCGTCTACTACCAGGACCGGGCCGCCTTCACCCTTCTTCCGGGGAGAAATCTCCCCGTTGTTCAAGGAAAGGACAACGGATGCCCTTAGGAGTAGCAGTCCCACGACCCCCACACCCCCGATCCGGGTCAGACGCGGGAAACCACGAGTTCTGGGGGACGTCCGGGAGTCCTCCGCGGGACCTTCGTCTTCTTCGACTCCGACCCCACCGTCGTCGCCTACATCTCGCAACACACGTGCAGCAGGTAAGGAAAAAGTTTCCCGTCTCGGTCTAGGTCTCTTCGTCACTCTTTGTGACTACACGTGTTATATCTGGCGGATAGCATCCGTGTTGTTGTTCCGTGCGAGTTTTCTGAACGAACGCATTCGGGTATAGCGCATCCCGCGTTGTTGTTTCCGGAAGCGCGCGATGTCGTGCTTTATGACCTGAACTCACGCCTACATTCCACCGATGATCTTAGATCGAGATGCAAGACGATTGACCAAGCGACAAAAACTGACCCATCCTCGCTTGGGCATGCTACACGAGGTGAGAGCGTTATCTGTAAGATCTCAGTCCGACGTTGCTTCTCAGCATGTGGGAAGGCGACAAGTTGACCAAAGTTCCCCTCTGCAGAGAAACCGGAATGATGAGGGCAGGCCATCCACGAGGGCGGCGGCCACCACCACTAGCGAGAAAGTAGGGAAAAACAGGGGAGAGGTGGCGCGGTCAAAGTTGGGACCGATGATAGGAATGATAGGAACGAATTCTCGGCCGAACTTGAGCGAGGTTCGTACGCGAACCCTTTTTCCTGGGATGAGGTTTAGATTCGGGCTAAAAGTGTGTCAGGATCCGGGGAGACCTTTACGGGATGGTGGGATGACAGTCCGCGACGATCTCCCGGACCGTATCCCAGCCGATGCCGGCAGGATCGATCCACACGATCCACATGATTGTGGCGAGGAAGGCCGGGATACCGTTGAGGGGGAGGGTGATAGAACCGGTGGTTCTGGTTCAGAAACTGGTGAGCTCGCCTTACCCTGTATGACCTCGTTATGCGATGCGGCCCCACACCACGTACACATGCGGTGTTTACGTGTTTGCCTGGATTTTTTCTTCCATTTGGTCCGGCATTGGCGTTTTACTCATATGTTTTGATCTGGGGTCGCCCCTTTGTTCTATGCGCCAGAATCGCCGAAAACGGGTGGCCGTCGGCGGTGGTTACGCGGACACACCGCCCCTAGTCCAGGAGTTGGCATTCTGGTCTCTGCTCCTGTCAAAGGAAACGAAGGCGACCGCTCACGCCTGGATTCAGGGTCGGGTTTGGGCCTGAAGGATGACAGGTCCATCGGGTTTTGTCAAAGTGCTAGGGACGATGGGGACGCCAAGACCCGAGCCGTCTCCGCGGATTCATCCCATACTACTCATGGTGAGCGACAGATTGCCACTCTTGTCGAACCCAGACCCCCCCCCGGGAGCGTGTCTACGCGTCCCCCTCGTTTCTGCATAATTTCCTATTTTCCCCTGGTGCCAGTTTTCCGCTCCATTCCCCCTCACCTCTTAATCGGTTTCCTGAATTGTCCTGCTGACACCGACCATTCTACCCGTCTGCTGTCGTTATCTTTCTCTGCCCTCGCCTACCATCGTTGGATCAAGACCCCGGTAATACGTTACTGCGACCAGCCCAAATCGGTTTTGAACCCCCCTCAAATGTTTCCAAACAATCGTATCCAGTTAGCGGCGGGGGCGGTGCCGGTATCGGTGACGCCACCACCGCTAGTGAGCACGATCGGGCGCTTCGGACTCACCGCTCATCAGAGACCGTGTTGATGCTGGAGAATGCCCTGGCGGCTGTGAGGGATGGCGCATCACAGTTGCCTCTATCTGATCTCGTTCATGCGTCGACGATGATCCGTGATCTGGAGAATGTGCTGCGTGAAAGGCTGGCTAAAACATTAGGAGATGACGAGATGGTGGATAGTGTGGGAGCTGTGGTCGAAAGAGAATAGAATAAACTGGATAGTGATGGTGGTGGGCGGCTACTGTTGTTGGAACTACGATTAAGAGAATTGGCCAACCGGATAAAGGTGGCAGGCGATCATTATTGTAGTCATAGGGAGCTAATACAGGGGGGACAAACGACATGATAGATTCACAACAACCGGTGGAAGTACAACATGGATCGAAGTCGGTGAGTGGGAACGAAAAAGAAGGGGAGGGGAGACGGGATAACCCAACCTGGTCGAGTTCTGTGGGGGCATTACGGAGTGAGAAGTATCGCGCAGATGGCTGGGGGCGGGAAACAAAAACAACTTTGGTCTACTCATACACATTACAACCATAGTCTTCGGATCCATCGCGGGTAAATGTGATGATATGATCTGTTAAAGGCAAGATTAGGTTCAGTCACGACCAGAGGGGGAGCGCGGACAGCTTACGAACCTCCTAGGGAACGGAGAGAGAACCCGGCTTCACAATAACAGCTGTCAACGAAAGGAGACCGGGCTGTCAATCCCGTAGTCGGAAATTTATCAAGTGAGCGGTGCGTACTAATAATCTATAAGGATAGGTTAGCCTCCGCTATGTTCGCGGTAACGAATTGGGTAGTCTACTCACAGATCCACTTGCGCTTGAACACTTCGATTTCGTAACGTCCGTTCTCCCCGGTCATGACCTCTGGATACTCTTCTTTCAGAGCGGGCTCGATAACGGACTCGAACTTTTCCAAAAAGCTATTCTTCCACTCCCGGAGGGTGCGAGCGTAGTGGGGACCAATGTTGGAAATAGAATCGATTGTGAATTGAGAACCGGCGCCAATGTTCATCGAATTGACAATGAAGCTTAGCGAAGGGATGAAGCAGCCGGGAAAAACTACCCGTTGTCGTGTTAGCACGCAGTGGCGGAGAGATAGGGCGGCCAGGACTCACTCTAATGGAATAGGCCGAGCGCATGGGGAAGTGACCAGGGAATGGAAGTGGTTAGTAAGACGTAATGATGGAGCGGGAAACAAAAAAAAACACGGACCCATTTCTGGATAAAATCAATATTATTACAGTATGCACCGAATCCTGAAAACGGCGTGGGTAAGCGGGGGTGAAATAGGACCTCGCGGGGAAGGGAGCGAACGTACGAGCTTCAGGCAGAGTGATGCACTGGACGACTCCAACAGAGTCCTTGGGCTTCAACGCCCAGTCCATTCGTTCCCAAAAGGTATCCATATACTCGCGACCGACGGCCTCCATCATCTCGACGCTGACGAGGCGGTCGAAAGAGCCCTTCCAGGACTCAGGCATCGACCTGTAGTCCATAAGGTGGATGCGAATCTTGTCCTCGAGACCTTCCTTCTTTATCCGTTCCATGGCGAGGTCTCGCTGGGAAATGGACAGAGTAAGAGAGTCGACCTGAGTATCAGGGATAGCTCGAACGATGGTGATCGCCATGGTACCCCAGCCAGAGCCGATCTCCAAGACGCGGTGACCAGGCTTAATTTGTGCCTTTGAGATGATATGTCGGACTTTCCGCATCTGAGCCGTGTTCAAGTCGTCGAAGGTGTACTCGGGGGGAGAGGAGGAGGTAGGGGAGGGCATAGAAAAATCGGGGTCGTCAAAGTGAGGGATGGGATCGTAAGTTCTTCCGGTGGTTGACCAGAAATCACTTTCGAACTTCACGTCTGGGGCCATGAGGTCGGCATCCAGTTCAGAGAAAATTGCACACGAGTAGGTAAGGTCCCCGGATAGGAAGCCTAGTGTAAGGGTGGAGCGTGGTCGGTCAGTTGCAAAGGAAACCGGACGAAGTCTCACTGACCTTGGAACATCGTGTTGCTTATGTCATAATGGGCACTGATATTGCTCCTTGAATTAGCGACGGTGTTGAGGAATCGATAGGAGGTAGTGAGACGGGAGGGTATGCTGAGGAGATACGAGGCGGTGGAGGTGAGGGAACCAGTAGAGTCTTTGTTGCACATGAAGAGCTGGAACGTGGTCAAGATCCGGAACAAAAGACGGGTTATGACGACTCACTTTAAACAAGGCAGGTAGGTCGCTGCATTCGGCATCGCCGTACATGTAGGCCTCAGCAAATCCGAGGTCACTCATCAGGCAGAGGCGTATCCAAAACGTGGGATTGAGAACCCTGAATTCGGCCCTCAGGCTGGGGAGCGGGTTCTGTTTATCGGTGGGAGACCCAGGCGGAGGAAAAATGTAAACGTGAGAGTCCGTCACGATCCTCAACTGGCCCTTTGTTATTCGAGACATCATACTACAAGATCATGGAGTGGAACGGGAACGATCAGCATTCTGCGAATTCAGTGACAGGGCGGATCATGCCAGAAGCGGCAACACCGAACCGATCACAAGAGAGGGAAAGGAGATAACATACAACACCACAGCGGACTCAGCGAGTCTGGTGAGGGGAGACCAGGAAGTTTGGAAGACCAACTCTTTGACGTGGTTGAGGACCACATCGCAGAGGCCGGAAAAGGACCAGCGGTGGGTGGAGGGGGTGCTGAGCAGCTGGGAGGAAGACATGGAGGAGGATGAGGAGGAGGGGCGTCGGTAGATGAGAAGGAGCCTCAGCAGGGCAAAGAGGGGGAAGGAGTCAAGCCCGGGTATTTAAGCGAACCAAGCGGACCACCATCATAATGCAGGAGGGACCACACTTTGCAGTGCGGACCTAGGGCCTGCGATCTCGATTGTCAAAATGTTGAAGCGGGGGGAGGTGTTCAAACTGAGACTTGAATTTTGTTTACGTTCGATTTACAATACGAAAACTTTGCCTACGCCACAGGAACCTAGCCGTTTCGCGTGCATGTCAAAGTCGATTGCTCTCGTAACGAGGCGCAGGGTGGGAGGAAAGAGAATGGCGGGCACATCATTTAGTACATCCGATCACCAAAGAAACAGCGGGCAACGAGGCAGCTCAGGACGTGACAGCCAAGATATGGTCACGTCTATCCGGTAAGGGATTCAATGCTCAATATCTATGCTACACATAATCGCATACTAGATCACGATACTAAAACGCCTCGCCCCTGACCTGCCGCCCGTTGTGCGCTTGGCCACCCCATCTTTTTCCTCCTTTCAATCACATCCTTCGTTGGGCTGTTCGGTTCGACCGAATCGTCACTGCCAGCGTCCGCCTCGTCCCACCGTTCCTCGTTCAATCGCCGGGCGGTCAGTGCGGGTGATACCAAGACTCGGGGGGTATACCTGCCCAGTTTTATCGGATCATCGTCCGAAGATAGCTGGGCTAGTTTCACAGAGGGATCCACAGCCACGATTGAATCGTCTGGGTTTGCCAAAAGGTGATATGGTCAGTTTCAAATTCGTTGCGTGGGTGCGAGTGAGCACACTTACCGCTTCCAGCCACCGGAAAGTCCCCCATGAGAACGACTGGTTCACCGGATCGGATCGTCCGCATCTTTTTTCTGGGGGACGCCTCCAGGTCCCAATCCCTGTGATCAACTACCTCCATCCGAGCGGTTGATCGAGACTTCCTGAGAGCGGTAGTGCGAGTGATTGCCGGATCGCCGGATGGCTGAGAATCTGCCACCTCCTTCAGTGGGGCGCTGTGTCGTCTCCGGAGCATCACCTCTTTCATGGTTGGCACAACCACCCCAACGAAAATCTCGCTTTTCCTCTTCTTCGATGGTGTATGAACAGTGCTGTTGCCTGCCGTCTCCGTGTGGCTCTGGCTAGCGACGGCCGTATCATCAGTCACTACGGAAGTGCGAGCCGTCTTTAGTGATTTTGATGAGCTGATTTTGCGCTTCACGTAACTTGTCGAATCTTCGATCGTCGGCTCCATTTTTCGTTTTCCAAGTACAGACATGAACATATCCGGAAGTGGTTTTGGCCCCACATTCTCTTTGTCTGAAGGTTTGGGAGTAGGGGAGGTATAAAACGTGGTCGATGAAATATTCTTCTTCCGTAGATCCGTGAGCGGTGAACGCGGCTCTGGACCCAACGTGCGCAACGTCTTGGGTGACGTGGTCGATTTGTGGCGGCGAGGTGGAGTCGAAACGTGGGTGCGACGTTCCTTACGTGGGGTAGAAGGCGGCTTGCAAATGGCAGGTGTATCCCGAGGGTATGACTGAATTGGGTGGTCGACGATAGCGGCGCCCGGTGCTTTCTCCAATTCGGTATCACCTGTAGGCGCAATTTCGCTGGATGGTTCGCCGGTTCCTTCTTGCCTAGAACCCTGATCACCGTGGGAAGTATTTTCGGTATTTTGCGGGGTCTCGTGGTCCTGGCTGGTTGAAGGTGCCGCGTCTTCTTGCCGTGAAGCTTGTAATGCTGCCTTGATCGGAGCCGACCATCCACCCTCAGGCTCATTGACGTCAGCATAAGTAGATCCCCAGAACTCGTTGAACGCGTCAACGATTACGGCTGGGCGGCGTGCGTCGCCTCGGAACGGGGCCCCGATGATTGTAGAGAACCGATCGACGGTTTGCCATTGTCGAGGGAGACCCTGGATGACAAGTAGAATAGTTTGGTAGGACATTAAAACCTATGGAATGTGGATATCAGTTTCGGTCAACGAATACAGCGAAATTGTGGCGCACGTCAAATTCGTACTCCTCTGCACTAAACACTGTGCCCTCATCCGCGAACCACAAGCTTAACCCGTCTTGGATTTGGTCTAGAACGTATGGGGCAAGCGAGGTCGGGCTTTCTTCCACAATACGTGTAACGGATCTGATGAGCCAGGCTGTGATAACGGTATCCCGTGAGGCGGGATAAGCCGATATCAAGGTCTTATTCGCAAGCTTAAGGGCAGAAGTCTCCTTCAGGTTTGTGGGGCCAAGCTTGGAGACGATAAGGTCGACTATTCTCGTAGCCGAGGTCCACGTAGGCGTGTGGTGTTCGTGGACGGTCGCGGCAATTTCCTCGAGAACGGAACCAGGGTCTGCACCGTTATCCAGTGCTTTGTCCAGTGTGTACGTGAATAGTTGTTCCCAGACTTTGATGTCCTCTCCAGAGAAAGTCCATGGTTCGTTTCCAGCCCTATCGTTCTGGAATGTCAACAAGTGCCGGTGCGCAATTGCGGAAGGGACTTACGTGATAGGAAGTAGGAGGACGGAAACGATTTCGTCCCAATCTTCGGGTGTATCCATCCATTTCTCTGCGTAGTACCTCCACGCAACGCTCCTCATGTGAGATACCCATCTCTTCGCCTTCTTCAGGTCGTACTTGAAGATCTTTGTGGCTCTCATGAACGTGACGACTGACGCGACCTGACATCCCATCAACAGCTCAGCAGAGAACCTCCCCCATTGCTCGAGGGCGTCTTCGTCGCCGGGTGGACAACCAGGGAGACCGGGGACAAGGTCTGTGTGATGTTCCTTAATGTGGCTCAGCATCGGGACACAGATGCCCTGCAGCAGTTCGAGTGGGAGCACATCACGTGTGATGCGCCAGAGATGCCTCATTAAGAAGATCCTGAGCGCCGGGTTGGAACGAGCGGTTGCGGGAGGTTGTCGCGGAGCAACCGGAGATGAAGATGGTGAGGGGAGTTCATCCGTTTCTTGGTGGGGACTTGGAGCAATCTCTTTGTCAACCATGATGTCGAGCAGGAGCCCCGAAAGTTGGTTAATGAATGCGTTCGTGTCCGCTTCGAGCTCTATCGTATAATGCTGAGTACATCGTGGCCCGACCGCAAGGGAAAAATTACCTTCAACCTGTCCGAAGCGGATTCTCAGAAGGCGGTCCCAGATATGTAACACTTCCGACTGAACCAAAATTAGCAAACACTCGATCGTAATGTGGGGAGAGCATACCGGAGGATCCATATCTGTTTCGATGATGACCGCTCTTAGACCGTCCCTCCAAAGCGCAACCAATCCCTTGAACACCGCGTCGTGCGCGAGTTCAGCTGAGGTCAGTGGTCGAACACTGTCCACCGTAGTGCAATCGTCCAATATCGGCTTGACAGCAGCTGAGAGACTCTGGAAGTCGGCACTGAGCGGCCCCGGGTATGCGTCCAGAAAGGCAGTTGGTAAGGTTGCTGTTGGATCGTTGTCCTCCCACTGGGTGGCAGGAAGGTCGGTCGACACGAGTCTCTGCACAACCTGCACCGCCTCACCACAGACCATCCCGCCCTTTCGAACCATATTCCCGAGGATGTGGAGGACAGACCGGACTAACTCTCCTGAACCATCGCTAGGGACCGAAAGGAGGCAGAATATAGTCGAAACACCAGTCCTCATCTCCAGCACAGTCTGCACGAGTGACCACCACTCAGCCCGACATCTCTCAGCCCATCCATCGTCGGGGTGGCAGAGAGTTTCTACCTCTTCTTCCTCATCCTCATCCGTCTCCGTGGGGTCAGGCAGCAGGGGCGGCTGGACGTACACCCATGCAAGGCAACGCCAAAGTAGGCAGCCCATTGCGCGGATCGTGCTCCTTTTGTTGCGCATGATATGCTCGCAGTGGGCGCGAAATATGCGATAGATGTGTGGATCTGTGTACGCGCGAGGTCCGAGAAGTACTGCAAAACAACCAATGACAACGAGCGCCCATACGGGTCCTTGTGCGGGGTGAGCTGGCTCTTGGATACCCAGCACTGTGCGTAAGGTCCGAGTGATGTCCGATTCCGAGCCGGACTTCTTTGGAGTGGAAGGCGCTAGAAGGAAAGCGGCGACCATTTCGGATATTCTTGTGTGCATGGACGAACGTGGCAGAGACAGTAGACCGTTGACAAAACCGCCCATTGCGTGGCACGCCTGGATACGCAGAGGCAATGTGGGCGCAAGCAGGCTAAAGAGGACCGAAGGGAGTAGATCCACAAAGGCAGGGACGAATATATCTGGTTGATAGAGGCAAAGATCATGGACGGCCTGCAGAGGATCGTGGTCATCCTCCGGTTCAATCGACAGGATGACAACGAACCTTCAACCCGTCGCTCACTGAACCCTTCTTCCCCTCTTTTCCGAGTTCCCCCTCAATCCCACGTCGTAAGGAATATGCGATCCTGTCCTTTGCTGGGGCAAGAACAGAAGCTGGGAGCCGTTGAACTTGCACAAACCAGATAGTGAGGGCGCAAGTCTTGCGGGCGTTGGGTGTCGGCAGACTCTCAGCCATTGGAATGGCGAGCAACGCGGTTAGCATGCAACTGAGATTATCGTCTACAAGAGTTGAACATCTGAGTGAAGCTCAAGGGAGAGTTTACACACCAGAGAAAAGTTGACAAAGCTGGGGGGACGCAGAGAGTAGTGCTAGAAGTTTAACCACGGAGTGGGTAGTTGTGGCCAGGTCACGGGCGTATCGCACTTCGTCCTCGGTCATACCGTGGCGCTTCCTGCTGGGGCTGGGACGCGGAGACGGTAGTGAAACCTCGGGTCGGTTCTCCTTTTGAAGAGACGGATCAACCATCGCTCTTCCGAGGTCGCGAATTACCGCGTCAGTGAAGTAATCTTGGTTGGAACGCAGTGGATCGAAGAGTGGTAGAGTGGAGTCGATTTCAGCTTCCCCCAAGACGGCAGTCCGGATCCTAGCGGCAAGTATATTATACGCCTGTATTAGGTCCTTCAAAGATGCGTCCATCATAATGATTCGAGAGATTGGACCCGAGAGGTAGTTTGGGTTGAATAAAGGTGTGTCTGGTTCGGGGGTGACCTCGCGTTGAACTTCCTGGTGCAGGTCTGTGAGGGGAAAACTCGATGACTTCCTCAAGATGGACTTGACCGGGAGTTGGTATGACGCGCTCGGCCGTAGGCCGGTGAGGGACAAGGAGGGGGATAAGGAACGGATCTGGTTCTCCTCGGACCATGACACGCGAGGCATTTGGGCGAAAATCCGGCGATTTTCCTTTTCCTCGCGACGAGAAGTACCAGGCGGCGATGGTAGGTGGTTAGAGGTCTCCATGGTCGCGTGTCGGCGAGGAAGACGTAGGTGGACGACCTGGAGCTGGTGCGGAGGTCCAACCGGCGCGACCGCGTCTTTATGGCGATCACCACCACGTGGAAGAGTGGAAGATCCCGATCATGTGACCGCATCCCAGGCGAGAATCCACTATCGTGAGTCCCCCACTCACATTGTGACTGTCTAGCATCATGGGCGCTCGTGAACAACTCGAGGTCGAGGATGAAGATAAAAGGGAAAAGCGGTTAGGTGCCGATTTGTTCCGCGACGCTTGGGAATGGTGACATTTACACCTTCACAGGTCAGCTCCTTATGAAGGTTGATCAAGCCAGAGACAGCACCCTCATCACAGCTGGGTCTCCTGCGGCACCAGGAATCAATCCAACGGCTGCGGGTTCAGTTCCGGCCCCAGTAGAACCCCCGATGGAGCGTACGTCCTCATGATCAAATTGCTCGGACCATCCACGAATGACAAACCTCTCAGTCCTCGACAGAGTACGGCAGTTCTTACCCCAATTAGCCGAATCAAACGCCGCTCTCTCCAATAACGACCAACACGAGTTGGATATCGAAAATATCCCTGATGGCGACTCGTATTACATCGAAATGGTACATGGGAATCCAGCTTCTATATCCGCCTTAGCTTATCTCTCACAGAACCTTGGGCTTGGCGTTTTCGAGGGGGCACGTCCGGACGATGGGTCACCTGCCTCTCATTCGTCTTCGTCCTCGTCGATGAGCGAACACGACAGTGACGACAGCGACGACAGCGACACCAGCTCCTCAGACTCATCCTCGTCCTCTGAGGATCCTGTCCAAGTCGCTGCTCGGCCAAAGAAACCGCTCCCCAGGCGGGCGATCCCGAAGATTACAGTCCTGAGCGAATCGGGAAACCCGCATGGCATATCTCCGGCGTAGGCCTCGCCCACGTGTAGGTAGGTCACAAACACTCACTGATACCGTCTGCCCAGCACCGAATGTCATCAGCCTTCAGCAGAACGACCGATAGCACCTGTTCAGCCGGTCACGAGTGCCCACTGGTAGCTACCTCGCCAAGTCTTGTTTGTGAGTGCCGGCGTCTCAGTACGGGCAGATAGATCCCCAAGTCTCAGCGCAACCTAGACTGTGAACTATTACGGCTGTACCGCTGCATGTGGAAGGCTCTGAGATCGTCTTATCTTTTGATAACAAACCTTTCGAAATCTCGGAAATGACAGGACTATGGTACCCCCGTTGTTTCGTTATCCTATTGACCCACCATCACCACATTGTAGGATCTCCAAGCACGCGGCGCGCCTCTTTGGGGAGAGGGCGAACGTACAATCTGAAGCGCCATAATGCGCAACGTTCTCGAGGGGTGTTCACGAGGACTCGCATATTGCCGCCCCAAAGATTGAACGCGAGCGTTATGAAAGAACCTGGCGCTCGGCCCAACAAAACATTGCAGGTCGGACGTGAGGGCGACCATAATAGGCTCTCGCGCCTTTGTTACGTCGTCAGGATGGGTGGTCCTGTGATTGACCGTTGGACGTTGGGCATCACGAGCCCCACCAGCGGTACAACTCTCCCTCCCTCCCTACGACGATAGAGCTCGTCTACGCGGTGAACCAACCGCCTCAGAGGTTACGCGGCTTGATTGTTGGATATCCAGACGAGGAGCTAGCTGGACGACTACGATGATTATGCCTTTGACAGATCCCCGTGTCCACGCGGGTCTGGTGGGCAGAGTTCTTCTAGTGTTGTGCTCCGGAAACGTCCTAGCACCAGAGAGGACCTTTTCATAAACGTGGACGTGTGGGTTCAAAAATCTTAGATTAACTGCGTGCTCTTTCGTGAAGGGCTTATCGATGATCGATGACATCCACCAAAAGGTCGAAGGGTGGACCTATTTCCCTTGATTTGGAATTACCAACCTATCATCGTAAACTTGAATCCCGCCGTCAACAGTGCATCAATGTGCCATCCGCGTTGGGTTGCACGTTTATGAATTGATATGAGCCGGCTATCATGCAGTCCCAAAAACACGCTAGACCGAAAGAAAAATACCGTTCCAATCGCTCAGAGGTTTCCTCGACACGTTGTTCCGGCAGAGAGCCGTCCCATCACCCACGCGTCCCCACGCCACCCGTCTCGGACACGAATGTGATTGGTGACTAAGTCAGGCAGACGCCCTCGAGCCAATGAGTACCACCGAATGTCCCAGGATTCTTAGCTGCTAGCTGGACATCCCGGATCAAAGTTGCGAAAATTGTTGACACAAAGGTCCTGGGGACTTGTCTTAGCCAGCTGTTGGGGATATCTGTTTGCTTGACATCCTTCTACCTGTTGATGGCGAGGTAACGGTGAAATATCTCGACCTGTGTTATTAAGTCAGGGGGCGAGGGACCCGCGCGACCACCAAACCACGAGCTCTTTCAGAAGCCGTCCAACCGTTCAAAGGTCCCCGCCCGGGAAATTCGAGGATACAGAGAAGTGCGGAATAACCCGTCTGCCCTATCAAGAGTTAACTTGACATCGGGATCCGGAAGCAGATGACAACCTTCACACATAATGAGGGCGCACCCCGTGTCCGAAGAGGCCGACAACGATTCAACGGGTGGTGGAAAAGATCAGGGATCTTGTGCCCCTGCCCCGTCCATACCTGGTCCAGAAATCTCTTAGCCCACAATCTGGGCTTACGGCGGTGGGGTGAGTATCTGTTCCTATTGGTGGATGCCACGCAATGTGCGCAGGAGCATCAGGAATATCTGGGCAGCATACAGGTTCAAGTTATGACGGGACGAAATGCAGAGAGAGAAAATACGGGAGGAGTATCATGCAGGTGAATCCAGAGACGTTATTGCAAAACCTGGAAAGGAATACATAGAAGCGGAGACAACCTAGCAAAACGACTCAGCACAAGGTCACTGGTAAGCTTGCATCAGAGCATCGGATATGAAGGTGGCGGAAACTTGTTGTCCACCAAACCAGCGTCCACTTAAGCCTTGGATAGCCTTTTTTGCGGAGTCGACGTTGTCGAATTTGACGAATATTTCACCCTAAAATCCGTTGTTAGGTAAGCGGACTCTACAACAAAAGAAATCCAACGGACCTGTGACGAATCCTTGTCGACCTTGATTGCCTCAACCTGTCCGTACTTATCCTCACATTCGCCTCTGACCTCATCAGCGAGGTCTTTGTCCCAGTCACGTTCGGTTTCCCTGGATAACTCGGTTAGGAGCAAAACACGCATGGGTAAAGGAGTACGCTACTTTTCCAGGTCAAACATATTCCTCAGAACCACGGATTTGGATGTCATCGTCTGTGGGATGTGAGGCCGCACGCTGGCCACCGACTCCGTCAGCAGCAAGAAACTGCGGGTGTGTGTCCACTCACAAAGCTTCCTCCTTGACTGAAGAACTCTCAGTCCTAGCGAGCTTTTGCATTAGCGCTTGACGAGATGCTGCATTGAGATTACCGCCTGGAGGTGGTCTCATGAGTGCAGGCGGGGGATCAAGGGGGTTATTCACGTACCTCCACTGTCCTCAAGCGAATCCTGCTGAGTATATCTACCAGAACCCTTCTCATGGACAGTGTTCACGCGAAGCTAACCGGTAAATGAGTTCCGAAGCGTTCGCGAGGTGAGGCAGGGGGCCGTACCGTCCTGCCAGCAAGTTCAAACCCTTCCATCTGTTCTAAGGCCATCTTTGCGTCATCCGCGCGTTTATACCTAATGTGAAACACCGATCAGGGGAGAGCAGATTGTGAGAGAACCAAGGGAAACCCACTGAACGAAAGCGTATCCCTTGCTTCTACCGGTCACGGGGTCACGGTGCAGATCTACAAATTCAAGTTCTCCAAAAGGTTCGAACACTTGTCTGATGTCCGACTCGGTCAAATTGAAATGCAAGGAGCCCACGTAAAGCCTGGCCCACAAGTTAGTACGGTGCCGAACAAGGAATGCGAAGATCTTACTGCATTCCGCCGCGATGGGAGGCGCCAGGTGGGAGGTTTAAGTTCCTGTGACCCATCGATGAGCGAAAACCGGGGAGGGACCGGGCTAGCTACGCTAGTTGCTTACCCATCCCCTGCGTGCGTTCTGTTGCGCTCCGCCTCTGTATACTGAACCGACATTGGGAGCCCCATGACGATGGTCCCGTTTAAGTTAAGTGCTTTCTCGACGAGGTCTACCGTTCGGAACTCCACGTAACCAATGCTATCACTGTTGTGAGTGGGGTTCACAGCTTGCACGGAGGTGGGTCATACCCTTTAGAACGGCGGGATATACGATCGGTGACGATCCTAGAGTCAAGTACAGTGCCCTCGCCTAGCTTATCTTCGAAGAAGTAGCCAAGATCCCGAGCAGTAAGCCGCGCGGCTAGTTGAGAAACAAATACTGAACGCGTTTCGGAATCATCCTCTTTAGGTTCTTCAGGGTTGTAGTCGTCTTGCGGCTGTTCGAATCCTGGTGAAGGGTGGCTAGGAAACATTCGATTGGCCATGGTCCGTGAGCTGTCAACGAAGAACTCACCGCGGAGGAGGGCTCGGTGGGGGTTTTTCCGAAGGTTCGCGCGGGGCCTTGCTCGAGCGGTGGCGATCCTCTCTGTGTTTTGAGTGTCTTCTTTCTGGGTCTCGAGAACGGGAACGAGGCGGAGCATCGGGTCCGTCGTCAGCTCTTTTCCTCTTTGCGTCAGGGGAGTTCTCTACGTCTTCCTCCCTTTTCCTTCGCCGTTCACGATGATCTTTTTCGTCCCTCTCGCGGTCACGGTCCCCACGACGGCTGTCTTTGTCTCGATCTTCGTGACGACGCCTGCGTTCGTAATCATGGCCGCGGTGTTCCCTGGTTCTTTCTCGGTCACGGTAGCGATCCCTGCTCCTACTGCGACGATGTCCGTGGCCGCTTCTACTGTAGTGGTCTTTGTCTCGATCCCGACGGCTTTCATCTCGTCGCTCTCGGGAAACGGATCTCTGCGACCTCCGCGTGCGGGTGGTGTCGACTGAGTGGGTTCTAGACCTATTGTTTAGCATTTGTCAGCTATCGGAGCGCCAAGTTGGAGAGTATGGCGACGTAGGACGTACGACTTCCGACCGGGAGAGAGCTCCGCG
>Ga0307511_10002173_pt1 | contig 20611 bp, 20 predicted proteins | sample 13_EM_MG_FD_200266 | JGI IMG/M metagenome (GOLD analysis project Ga0307511, IMG submission 200266) | Populus trichocarpa ectomycorrhiza microbial communities from riparian zone in the Pacific Northwest, United States - 13_EM | ecosystem: Host-associated > Plants > Roots > Unclassified | place...
CGCACGACACGTTATGGTGTAGCATCCCGCAATGTCGCTAATAAACACATTGACCGAAGTTCATGACATTTCTTATATTGACCGAGCCCTCGGTCATAGTGCATTCGGCTTTTAGGTACCTATAGGCTGCAGAATATCCAAGGGAATCTGTGGAAACTTCAAATCTCTCCGAGGTGGGGGAAGGGGTGGGGGGCTTTCCTGCCGAAAAAATCCGTGGCAAGGCCTATGTCACGCCATGATGACACAATCGAAATGAGAAGAAGAAAATTCCAAATCATGCCAAAGAGGGCTTTCCGATCTTCGAACGAAATCGACGGAGAGAAATTCGGGCTGTAGGCGCTGGTGTAGATGTTGAACGGACAACGACTGCAGGAGCTCTCTGTGAGAATGCGCCTGCTGGAGGCACTCTTCCTTGTGTTCGCCGAAAGATAAGAGGCAAGATGCTTATCAAAACGCAGAACGTTGCATTGATCTCAGCGTGGCTAGCCGTAGCACCGAAAGAATGCAAATGATACACCAAACCACGAGCACGTTGGCACATGCGGGCGTATTCGAGTTGGTTGTGGGGCTGATAAGTCGCGAACTGTTATCGTGTGTTATTAGCAGACGCAATGCAGTTGAGAAGCAGAAGTGGGTGGAAAGCATACGAGGAATGCGTTAGTTACTAACGTACCTCGTGACCACGGTGGGGGAATATATGCAAAGCGAGGCGGCCTGGGAGTGAATCTACTTCTACGGTTGTAAGTATACCCTAGCTCCACTAAGTGGCGTTGCAGTTGGATCTCAGTCTTAACTAGGATTAAACAAATAGGATTTGTTGTTTGGGATGCTGATGGCTCCAAGCTCAAATGTCTCGCATGCGGCACCAGGGCATGTGGATGAGCGGATACCACGGAGGTACTTCTCATACAGACCAAGAAATGCGGCATCTGAGCAGCTCAGTTGAAGCCGCCGTAGCTGCACCCTCAGCTGCAGCCCTCATGTCAATCCACAACTCTATTCTTGCCTAGGTGTTTGGTGGCACAATCGGGATTTCTATTCGACAGGGCCGTTCCTCTCCCACCGCCGCTATGGCCACAACTTGATAAATGCGTGTCTGCGAAAAACAAGCACACAGACAATGCCTGTAAGTGCTACAGGGCTTAAAGTGGATACTCACATGCTCGGCAAAGGATTCTGGATGGAAGCAAGTTAATCCTGGGCTTTACGTCTCCCATGGCTCATTTGATTCGTTTCTCACTTCATCCCAGGATTCCGGGAAGCAGTCTTCAACACACATGCATTCGCAACCAGAAAGAGTCAACAGCACTAGAGAGATATGGGAGCTTTCATCGGAGATTTTTGGAACGGATGAGACAGCACCTGGGGTAATCCAGTTGAATAATGGTGAGAGACGCAAGAACGTTCTGTGATATATCTACTCAGTGCATGCATTCCAAGGTACATATCCCGGGATGCAGGTGATCGTGATTATGTTCTGTGGCCTGGGCACTTTTAACTGGCTAACGCCGCCCCTCTAAGCTTTACTGGCTATACACTTCCTTGCAATCTCGGTTTTGACGGACAGCCCCGTTTTCAGGCTTCTTGTCCTGTCCCTCTTGATTCACTTTACCCCATCGGCGACCCTCAGCGCTCGAGCCAGGTTACGGAAGTGTGGCAGCTGGGAAGTTATGAGGAGAAACATGGCGGTTCGGTATGATAAAGCATGCCCGTTATGTTATGTTGCCTGTCCAGTGCTATCAACGGTACCCTACCTCTGGGCTATTGATATGAACTTGGCCTGCATGGTTAACTCAAAATAGTAAAAGAGTTTGGAATTGGTTTTGTGATATTTGGTTTAATTAATTGTGGGATACTTAGGAAGATATGGGATCCAAGCAAACAATACCTGACCGGTCTCTCAATATGGCGAATGAATACCCTGACTTTTGCTGCATCTCGACACCTTCTCGGCACAGACCCCGCCTCCGTTTATTCTTTCCCCTCAACCTCGTCACTTGGTTTCTCTCTCACTCTCCTGGTCACGCTCTTTGACTGGACGCAATGTATATTCCGCGCAAGCTGAGAGATGCAGGTCAAATTACTAGGAGGAAAGCACTCTGATGAGGTTGGGACCTACAGGCCGGAAGAAAGAGGCGGGATCCAAACGTGATTTGATACCCTCTTACATAAATGAGCACCATAGGCGGAGTTACCTTAGTACCATTCGGAGCAGTTCCCCCGAGGTAGGGCGCATCACGGATAATTCGAATTCACAAGCTACAGCAATTGCCTTGGCGAGTCGGAAGCTTCCAGTATGAGTACAAAATTGAGGGGGTGGGTGGGACTTGTCATGGGGGTGGGGAGATAATGGTGGGTGGTCTCACTGTATTATGAGACGAAAGTTTCATGCTGGGTTGCCGAGAACGAATGAGAGAAACAACAGGCTTCTGTCACGAGAGATCTTCCTCAACACCCCCCTTTTCAATACCATGCCATGATGTACCCCCAAAAGCCCATCCACTGCCCACCACCGCCGCCATCAAGCTATCCACCAACCCGGGAAGCATGCCTATAGTGGAGGTAAAAATGTGCAACACGATTGGTTAGCAGTTGGAACGTATACTGGGTGGTTAGTGGAAATTGCGAATTACACTCGTGGGCCAGGGGATCGCCGTCCAATGAGATTTTACGTACGTGGAAGGCGCTGGGAACGCTTCTACTGGGGATCTATGGGTTACCATGGGCTTCAACTGGCGGATAATGAAGGGAGCGAGATTCTCAAATGACGGAATGATCTGGGGGCTTGGTGATGAACTCGAGAGAAGGGAGTTCGAGATGGGCAGAGGAGGGGAAGGGGGATGGCGCGAGTTTTAAACCGGAATGGGGGAATCAAGCTTCGAACTCATCGACTGATCGAGCCAACAGGGAGTGAGAAACCAACCAGACCCATGGTTTAGTAGATACATTGTCGAAAAGAACGAACGAATGTATTCGATAAGAACCCCAGCCCGAGAGTAATCAATCAACACTCTGCAGAACACCCCCTCTTTCCAAAAAAATTCACTCCGACCTCTTATCCCCCTACCCTTCCCCTCGTGGTGCTCAACAAAATATTGATATACTTACAAAGGCTATAGGCTCGGTTTTGCGAGTGGGGAGACATGTGATGTGCCACACTCCACACAGGGAGACAACGTAATTGTAAGGACAAAAGACCGCAAAACAAAAAACAAATCAGATAGCCACCTAGGTAATTTCGTTAGGTTAACAATAAACAGCGCAAGAACAAACAGTAAAGATTCAGATAGCCGCCCAGAATTTTGTTGCGTTAAAATGAAATAAATACCCAGTACTGCAAAATAAATCAAAGTTGCCGCCCAATTTTGCACCGCATGCAGGCATGTAATGTAGCAGCCCAGTGAACGTTCCCGCCGTTTTACCCATCCCCACCTTCATCCTCACCCTACCCATATCTCCTTCCTTAACCCGCCCCCCCCCCAATTCCCCCCACCACAATCACCCACCCACAAGTCCAACGCCACCTGCAGCGCTCCAACCAGCTCAGTGTTAAGCTTGCCCATCCGTGACTGCACGAAGCCGAATAAGGAAGGGGAATCGAAAATGGAAAGAAAAACAAAGGAAGTAGTGTTTAGTGTATGTATGGAAGTATCAACATGCGTAGAAGAGAATGACGCGGGTATTGCCCAATTGTTGCCTGCTATTCCGAGGAGATTTGTTCTGGTGCATCCGGTCTATCTGTTGAAAGGCCTTTAAGTGCTGGGATACTAGGCATATGTGGGGAAAGGCCCGGGCTGAATGCCTGGGGCATGGTTGGAACAGACCCCCAGTGAGCAAGGCGCTGACAAGGCCTGGCCACACAGACAAAACCCAATAGGCTACATGAAGAATGAGGGGAAGGGGAAATTGCAGGAAGGAAAAGGCGGATGAGAGGAATGAATAAGGAGTTAAATAACGTAAAGTAATTATAACTAAGGAAACCACAAAAGAAAAAGAGAATGGGGCGAAGATAGCGAAGATTCGTAGTAGAAAAAAAAAGAAAAAAAAACCCAATTCTCCGAAATCTGTGCTTTGACGCTTCTTTTTTGTGGTCTGTATACTTGCGCTCGCACAAGAAAAGGAAAAGGTTACAAAAATCAATTCTTTGCCTACCCAGAATAAGAAATGAGGAAGGAATATAACCAAAATCGATACCGACCGCCCTCCAATACCCGCCCGTCCCAGTGTGCATCGCTGCAAAACATCTTATCCCAAAAGGAAATGTAAGGAAATAATGAATAGCCAACAAGAAGACCAAGCAATTAAGAAATGGGGGGAGTAACATAAATACTTACTAGTGAATAACCGAACCTGCTATGGGTGTTTTGTTAACGCGAGGCAAGAAAATAGAAGAGCAGAAGGAAAAAAGTTGTGGTACTTGAGTAGTTTTGCAAGTCTTGCATGAAGGAATCATGAAGGCAGACAAATCAGATTGACAGGACAAGGAACAGATAAACAGTACTAAACTCCTACTGAGGACGCCGCCAACTAGTAACAAATGATACCATCGCCCACCCCGCACCACGCCCATATATCCCATGCCTTCCGATGGCCCCTCACGAGCCCAGCACCCCCTCATGGCCCCACTGTTTCTGGATTCCAGTCCAGCACAATACCCCAGCGAAAAATGTGAAATTGAAATAAGAAAAAGAGATGAAGAGGAATAAGAGAAAAGGCAGAAGAAAAGCAGAAAACTGACAGCGCAAAACAGAAATCAAAGTAGCCTCCCATGGAATAGTACAGATCTCGTTAAAGGTTGATTATGGTGTAAAATCCGGCGATTGCTCGCAATTCTGTAACTGATAATATTAAACAGACTGCAATGAACAGTTTCGTGGTCGTCGCTTCATTCTCATGATCGTAATCATCATGCACTTAGCCAAAATGCATTTTAAGGAGTGTAGTAGTTGGTTTGTTGAGATACTCATCATGACCCTTCCCTCTTTCCCGCTCCAGTCGACACCCATCCAAATTATACATAGGAAAGACCCGTTTCATACAATTGTTAATTCCTTGTGCGATCATATAAATACTCCCGGTCACGAGAACCATTTACCATATAGGCGGGTGCTGATTGTCAAAATGTGGTAGCAAAGGGTTCGACAAAGTTTGGATTCCAACCGAAATTGAATGTATTGCCTGGGTTGCACTGCTGAGCAACTAAGCTGGGAAGCGGTAATTGTGCCAGAGGGGAAGTTTGGTAATAACTATGCGGGTTGGAGGTGGTATAATGCGACACTGGGGAGTCCATGCTATCATTAAGTCCTATACTCGCCCATAGATTCTGCTGGGATGGGGCAGTAGTAGTCAAAGGTGACGTTTGATCAGAAGTAGCTGGGCTTGAGGGAATGACCTTCCATGGATCCACAGGATAGATAGTGTGATTCGAAGGCAGTGTCGGCGCCCACCAGTTTGACCCTGGTGAACTTGGAAGAATGGTAGGTGGAGGACGGGTTGATTCAATAAGCTTCGGTGGAGGTGGTAGGAGAGGGCAAAAAAAACCCATCACTGCTGATTTGACTTCATTGCTCCTTCCGCACAACAATTCTCCGGCACCATCTTCTTCAATCCCTTCTAGAGCAATTGCATCCGTTCGGAAAACGAATTTGTTGACTGTCTGGACGAATTCCTCATGCAACTTCTTGATCTGAGACTCTTTCTCCGTCCATTGCCATGTACTTGCTTCCTGATCCACCAGATATATATTCTTATGGTAATTAATTAGGTCCGCTATTGTCTCTGCTGATAGCTTGAAGGCGATTTCATGAGAAAGGACGAAATCGATGTGTACAACGTAGGCTTGGACATGCAAGAGCTTGGTGTTTTGTAGTGCTTCGACTAATGGGTTTGAGTCCTTGACCAACTGCGCTTCAGGAGCCCGAGAGACGATGAGAGTGCAAAGATTCCAGAGCGAAGTAGGTGAAGAGAGTGTTTCCGTGAGGCATCTCATGTGTTGGGGAGCACTGTTCAGTGGCCGCTTTACCCGATTGATTCGCTTGAGAGTAACTGTTAACCATGGCTCAACAGTCCTATTCAGCACCACGGTGGGAGGTGATCTGGGAGCAAAGGGTGAGGCCGTGTTTGGTAGTAGAACGCTCGGCATCGTGAGGATAAGCTGTTACTACTATAGCAGTTGGAGTTGTTGCTGTTGTTATCGTCGGATGTAGTCAATGTTGATGAAGAGGTGATGACGGCCTGGAGAGGGGGGGGCAGAGGGGTTGAAGTAGTCCGTCAGAAAGCTGGGGTGAGATGTGAGTCGTATGGCTGGCAAGTGGGGTGACCACAGAGGATCCTGGGAGGAGCAGAAGAGAGCGAAGGCTGGTCCAAACAAAGAGCGTGGAAGTAGTGGTGACGATAGCTCGGAATTGTAGGTTTGGGACCGAGAAAGATATAAGCGTTCGGAGGGGTTAGGTAAACATCTGTCTCTCAGGGTGGCTGTGAGCTTTAAGTATAGTCGGACAGCAACCCTCAGGATCTCTGCGGGCCAACTAGCTGGGTTCACAAAATGATCACCCGCTTTTTGTTTCGAGCAGCCCCCGGCTGCTGGAGCACTTAAAACTGCCTGCGGGTGCAGTCCCCCATGGCATCTCCTGCCCCCCAGCGGCAGCAGCGCTGACTTGGATTTTGATACTTTTGCGTCTCTCGATCCTGGGCTCTCCGGCGCACTATGCCACTGATGCGGGCTCCCCCCACAGCGTGCTAACGTCTCACCCAACGAGTGAGGAAAAATGAAGTGGAATGGAGGTAAGACAACACTGGAGTAGCACATGTCTAGGTCCCCGGAGTGCCCCAACTGAAATTTGTACCGAACTGACTGGTACCAATAGCGAGCTGTATTATGCTGGTTGATGGGGCGGCGGCGAAGCCAGCAATCTACTCCAACCACAGTAAAGCAATGCACATAGGCAACCCCAGGTTTCTTGATATTGGGAAATCGACCTTCCGCCAAACCGGAGTTTTACTTCCTCTAGAGTACCTTGTAGTAGGAGCTATAGCAGATATTATTACCATTTGAGTGATCAAGGGGCTGTGCACTACCTCGGCCATGCAGACTTCAGCACCGTTGGGGCAGGCTGTCAATGGATGCAGAGAGATCCGGGGGGAGTCAGGATTGCTCATCGTTGAGCATGAAGTCGACGGCCCTGGATGAATCGAGGCAAACTGGGGCGAGCTGGGGAGGGGTAGTAGGCCCGAGTCTTCGTCTCCCAAATCTCGGTTCCCTCCCAACCACCCTCAACCTCCCCTTCCGTCGCCGTCTCCCTGACCTCCTCCCATCTCCAGGATGTTCCGTGGTGATCATCAGAGAATTGGGTGGGGATGATATCCTTGTGGTTTTTTTTCAGCTTGGGAATCTGTAGGCTTGAAGGCTCCGTTCCTGGGGTAGAATTTTGTTTGCGCAAAGCCACTTGTTTTGACTTGGAGTTTACGATATTGATTGGAGCTGGGCAGACTCTTGGCCCCTGTGCACACAACCAAAACGGAATGGCGCATCATCCAGCAAATTCCACATAAGACGACCACAATCTCACTCTTTCAGTTTGATCATTTCATTACAGTTTTTCATACCGGATAACTATATCTCATTCAACAGTTTCCGCAAGTGCTCGTCCTGCTAGACAGTTCTGCCGGGTCAAGGGCTGTACACCTCGGTTGCTACGACTCCGTCATAGTGGCGAATTGGCCTGCATGGCCGGGCTGGTCCTCGTCGTCAGCTCAGTTATGGACCTCTGCCTGCAGTGCATCATATCAGGTGGACTTGGCTGCAGTTGATAAAATTCGAAAACAAGGACCACGCAAAGTACAGTAAGGCCAGTGCTAGTAGGTACAGTAACCTACAGCTTAATCCCCACAATCATTAAGGACTTCTGCATTCAGACCCTAGAATAGCCAGATACTCAGGATCGATCAGGTGGCTTGGTATACCAGCTGAATAGAAGTAATCGGAGGGTGCCCCAGACAAGTGAAGAGCGGCGGCGGGCTACAATAGCGCGCTGGAGGCGGGTTAGAGCGGAATTGGTACGTTGGACGTCAAAATTCAGGGACTGGAAGGAAAAAGCAAGACTTGTGCATATCGCATTACCCTGGATGATATGATTTGATGTCGTTAACGTAAAACTGTGGTATGATAGGATGGAAGGTACCAATAGCTCAAGCTATAGCGGTCAATGTTTCATCATTTAACTAAATATAACGCCGCGCCCGTGTCACTTTGCCCTAGCATCTGAAGAAGCTACCATGACAAATATTTGCCTAGGTAGAGTATTACTACTTAGTAGACTGGAATCCTCTATCAGAGCACAAGGCGGACATGCGTTGTTTACACTAGTATGACTCTACAAGACAGCGAACCCATTTTAATCACAGCATTACATTGGTTGGATACAGCTAACATAAACAGTTGCATGCTAGCTCGTATGGGAGCTAGACATACATAAACTCCATGGAATTCAAGTGCTGCCAACTATCCGCTTACAGCGCATATACCAACTACGTTCAGTAACTCGCATATGTGCTAGAAATTTGCAGTTTCAACTCAATCAGACTAAGTTTCAACCAGGTCTATGATTAATTAGTGTAATCTCTAGCCCTACTTTCTTCAGCTGAAATAGACGTCGACCAGGCGCAGTGCAGTCCAGTTGGCCGTGGGGCGTGGGGCGTAGTGCATCCGGGCCGTTTGCAGCGGTCTGAACATATGTACATGTATGTATGTTACTCCCGAGTCATGATCATCAACTTGAGATGTAGAGATGTACTTGTGTCGATCATGCATCTCTGATGAGTCGAGGCTCCTCTCACTATGAAAACATAGTGCGGTCAGAATTCCGGGGGGGTGTTTGATCATATCGGCCGTGGGGATTTCTGAGCGACAACGCATGTACATGACCCAGAGCTGGTATGTGGCTCCAATTTAAACATAAGGAGCTCACCTTCACAGAATTACTTGTCTAGATCTCACACAACTTCAGTAACCCTGTACTACTGCCAAGGGGAAAAGAAAAAAATATTTATAAACGTCATGTGTTTGGAGTTATCTGGCCGCGACTTGTATACAGGCCCGATGCACGTACTACAGATTTAGCTAATCATCACCCGTGGCGCAGCCATCTAGCTGGCGTGTACGTGTCCGCCTCGTTTGCTCCACGGTGTCGGTATTGACCGCGCTTTGAGTCTTGCTGGTGCATCCTTATTGGCGTGAAATGTATGGGGACTTATCAGTCTTGCTGTCAAACATTGTATATAAAACACGAATGTGAGCTTATATAATGCCGTTAGATCTACCCTCAGACGGTACAATGGTTTCATGCCAAGGCCCCACTACGCTGAGTAAGAGGTTTGGTCAACCACTTGCAATTGTAGGCATCTCCGGCCTTTTGTTGCCTTAATTCCGTGTTAAATTGACCAGACTAAAATACAGGCCAACTAAACACCGACATGTCCGTGAAGATTACTGCCGTCGCTGGTTGAGGTGGCGCTGCAATATTTGGGGTTGCAATTTGGCACGTGCTTGCATATATGCCTAGGCCGGTTCACCCTTCCTAAATAACAACTTGCCGTCTGGACTCGCTCTATCGAGACAACCCCAAGTCGAGAGGTTCAAGGCGATTACCATGAAATATCAAGAACTATGATGAGTATTTACATGCGAAAATATCACGAGTTTAGCTGTGGATTTCTTTTGTGCGAAAAAGCTGTCATCGCGCATGAAAATACCCCGCCTATATGCCTAGGCTTTCTTTTGTTATTGCTGATCAGACCGGGGCTGGGTGAGATGAATTCGACGTCGACGTCCGGAATGACATCAGAGTGATCTCCACCCGCGCATCTGCACGAGATGGGGCTCCTGTGTAGGAGACTGAATCCCGGTGACGATGATGGCAAAGATAGAGAAGAGGTGAAAGTATGAGCACTCTGCCTTCGAATGACGAGGTTTTACTTATCGCCAGGAGCTAAGCTGCCTGCAACAGTGACCATATTCGACCAAGCACGGCTGGCGGCCGCAACAGCGGGAAGGGAGTCAGTGCATCCGCACGGCGCGTGGCTAATTCATGATGCAACTCTCTAGTTCCGTGACAACTCACCTCGCTAGTTTTCATTTCCCAATTCAGGCTGGAAAATAGGACTCCTTTTATCTCAGAGCACTTCTATTGTGAGGATTCTACCACAGATCTGGACCCCTCCGATACGAAGCAGTGTCCAAGCCGCACAGTTCGCACATCTAAATTGCAGTCGTGGGGAGTTAAACAATACCTGTTGCTATCCGTGCAAATGACATATTTGGAAGGCTTTATGCAGGTATCTGATGATTAAACTAAGTAGTATCTGATTTTTCAGCTTCCATACATCCAGGTACAATATGTGTTGCCACAGAGCACCCACTGTAACGCCTGCCATGGCAACTACATCCATCTACCTTTATGCCTTTGTTGTGAAGGTATAGATAGCCCTATAGATAGACTTGGCAAGGTTCGCGACAGCCACAAGTCGGGAAAAACGTCCGCTCGATTGAACAATGGTTGTCACCGAAAAGATCCACTGGCACCGACCATCATTTATCCTGGTACCGGTAATAACGGTGTTTCTCTGATTCAGTGACATTTGACCATTACTTCTGTGGATTAGCCACCGATGGTAGCCGTAAAAGATATTAGTCCACGATTTCGGCGCTCCTCTGAGGATTCGTTACAGATCCCAGCGGAAATAGGCGATCAAATCCATTTGAAAGGCCCCATGGATCCAGTTATCTAGCCAAGGATCACAAGACCATCTTGAGTTTTGCAATTGAACAGCAGACTAGTTAAGAGAGCATGGGTAGATCGATTTGGTTGAAACATACATGCCTTGTATCTGTGCAAAAAATCGGAACACTCTGGCATGGACAGCAAAATGGGTATAGAATTACATAACACAACACCAAGAACATTATGCTGCTGGTTAATGGATCTTATGCAAGGTTAACGACCGGGGTACGAGGCTAATAGATAACGTTGGTTACATCTCGGTTCGTATACGTGGAGAAAATCCTCCGCGATGATGCACGAGAAATGTTAGAAGTAACCCACCGCTGTGCGGCCGATCGACACGCTCTCGGGAAGGCTTGTAATGTAACCTCCTTGGGCCTATAGATGAACAGTGAGGCTACAGTTCAGCTCACCTACGTATACTCCATTTCATCCAAACTTAAGTCCGTACCATTATCTTATGAGAATGTACTGTTCTGTATGTAATGTTGTTTAGTTAGAATAGGGCTCCATGCAATATATCTGGAAAAGGTCCAAGTCTGTTTGAGGTAGGTCCATCTTTCGTATGTACGGATACGTGTATGAAACATGCTGCAATGTTCGACACCATCTGCCGCTGGCGCTGCTTTGCGTGCGTCCATGTCGTGATCCACTCTGCTGGCTCGTTATCTTTCTCCGCGCAGTGGTGACGGTCCCGTCCAAGCCTGCTCGCTCTCATGCTGGGCTAGCTGTAGATGAGCTGTAGTACATATGTGCATTTGCATTTGCAAGGCTCAGATGTTGGACACATTTCATGAGGCGTGGAGGTCCTTGAACCTTGACGTATGCAAAACATGCATGGTTGCGACTGCAACGCGACCAAACTTAAGTCCCAGAGCAAACACTGGCCATGGTATATCTTGTCCTTAACATATTGCGTCCAGTCATGTCGTCCTAGCCCTTCAATGTCCAATAATAAGCATCCTCCTTTCCCTCTCGAGTACACCCCCCACACTACCTAAAGACGATCCAAGAACCCAGACGACGAGATCACCCAAGGCGGACATTCAGGGACCCCCTGCCCTAGTTCTATTAGAAAGGATACAGAAGCGAATATGTCTAGAATAACAGTACCGGTATATTATACCTGTCTATGGATGTGAAGAGGATCGTCGGTCAGTTGTCCTTACCTAGCTGCGTCGACGTCTGCCAAACTCGTTCTCGTGAAACTCACGCAGATACCGTACGGTGAGGATTACAACAGAACTAGTTCAATTGAGTCAAATAATGCGGTTGCAAAAACAGTCAGTGCTGAGAGGATCCCTCGTTACATTTTCGAGGATCCACTCTGTCTCATCTGGTCTCCTTTAAAATCAAAAATAGGAGTTCGAATTCTGTTACTGGAATAAATACCTCAGCGTGGGGGGGGTATTTTAAAGGGACTCTCCCGCGGGATGTCATGCCTCTCCGTGGGTGCCCATTTCTCAACCCACACACCACTATAATATATTTTATATTGGGTGCAACACACCAGAGCAGCAATAATCAGACCAACAGCAGCAGCAGACAATTCATACCGGTAGTCGAAGTTTGTTTCCACGTTTGGAGGCTGGGTTGTTCGGAGCCACTAGTACAGCCCTGGAGGCATCCAACCGAAAATTTACAGGGGCAAAGCCAGCCGGTCAGCAGACTGCTTTCGCACTGTTATACCTCAAAAAATCTAGAAACAAACTATACTCCTCGACGTGGTTACTGCAAGAATGAAATATCACAGGTCATTTATGACTGGTGCATCGACCAAGAGATCTGCTTGCAGGAGCGAAGGAGATAAATATAAATGATACCCCAGACTTTGCTTTTGCTGCGGCTGTGTTGAAAACTGTGAAATCTGGATAGATCTAGGAAGATCCTCTTTCTAGTTCGTAATATCACGAGCTGTGGAGCGTGAAATTCAGATGCAAGGCGTTTGAAGGAAGGGGCAAACATTCAGTTTCTGGATTCGCCAACCCTACAATTCGGGACGTGTAGTACAACACTATTGGCCTTGTTGCACTCATAAAGAGATTGCCTTGAGAAGGAGTCAGTACCGTGGATCTGGTCGAAGTGGTTCTTAATGCTCGTTTATCGTAAGCTAACTCAGATGGCAGTGCGGGCTTTAACATGGCGTCCGTGCGTGACATGGTGCTGGGTTCCTTGGTTAACACAGACCTCAACAACGTTTTCCAAGAGAATGTGGATCGGTCGATTGCGTGCTTTACGCTTTAGACCTCTGCCCATGGTCTGCTAAGCTCGGCTGGGCTAGTACATGGGGGATGAAGTTGACATTGCCCGTGAGTAACGGACGCGTTTCGGCGCGTACCGCTGAGCTATCGATTCAGGGCTCTGATATGGAAGCTTCGCGTCCGAAGCAGTTTGTCTCACATGTTAATGATCGACACAGTGTCCTACGATTTTGGACGGAATGGCTAGTCTCGGGTTTAAGTACAACGGAGTCTTCAACCGTAGCGAGACAAGAAGGCTACCTAGTATGTTTATGGGATGTGATACATGATATCCGCAGGGGTTTTGACTAGCCCATCTCAATTGCGAGTCTGAAACATATGCAAAAAGCCATGAGAGGCAGAAACTGGCAACATGAATTGGGACAAGCACGGGTACACTGCACGTCAGGGGATTCACACCTTGGCATCAGATCAATGATTGTTTAAGATTTCGATCTGGACCGTGGTTGTTGGCTTTACAGATTCGAAATTGTGTACTGGCAATGGGACCCCAATCTGAGTGTGGATTGAAAGTTTTGATGCTCGTTAATGCAAGATTCCTTGCCTTGCATATGCAGCCTTCTCGAACATTGCAGCCTATGCACGTGCTCATATGCAGTCGGGTTCATAAGCATGCTAGTACTTACATACTAATATTACCAACTCAAACTAGAATTGAAGATGCGGTTTGTTGTTGTCTACGGCGATTGAATGTACGCTGCTGCTGCATCTTGCAGTGGCACACAAGATATACAATCTGATTGATTACTTGCTTTCGTGCCTTTCTGATTTCACTGTTTTTCCTCGATACTGTTTCCACTTGGTTCATGCGTACTGCATATACCTGCCGTCAGTATTTGATTACTTTGGGTGGATTGAGGTGACTTGCCCATACCGGTTGAGACCCATGAGGCTGGTCACGCTCTAGCACGGCACAAACAACTCTCACCAGGGTCGCCTGGCTGGTATGACAAGGGATACAAGACAGGGGTCTACCCGCTGGGCCTTGAAGGAGGAAATGAATCTTCAGGCGTTATCAGTTAAACCAAGAATGGGTAGTTTATTCCCGGGTCAATTCTCCAGAGGCAGAGGAGGCACGGTGCAGTGGTGATCTACAGTGGTCGCAAGGGTTCACGTGCCAGGTTTCACTAGGTCAGCTCACGTGAGCTTACTCGACATAATCAATGAGCGGGGCTATAGTTTTGGAAGGCACGAGCGCTCTTCGGTACGAGTATTTGAGTAGACTAGCAAAAGTACGGCTTACATGAGAAGAATTGTAGGCGAAGTTGATGCAAGTATTTATTTAACTGGCTGGAACCAGGTAGCCAATGCTTGGTCTATTGTTTCTGTGTAGCATACCACAAAGTGTAATAAATCTACAATCAGCAGCGCCAAGACCTACGAGGGGCTCCAGCCTGCAATTTGTTTACTTAGGATACAACAATATTCAAACAGTTCCACTCTGTTTTAGGTAAGTTGCAAGGCACTTTTCTAGTGATCCGCGTGGACCTTAAAATATTACTGCAGGCTGCAATACCGGTGGACAAAGTACTTACTTCATCGAGATTCTGCCCCCACGTTGTTCAGACGATTACTTACTGCAAGCTAATTCTCCGAGACGGGGATGGAGGGTACTCTAATTAACAACACGTTGTTGGCCAGTGCGCCTGGTACTGTAAGGGTTTGTTTTCGTTTGGTTTCGCATGTGAGTCTTTCAAGCTGGGCTACTCGAAACACCCTTGAGATGCGATGAGCCCGGATGGTTGATTTGGAACTACACTGAAAAACAAACAGCTCTTGTATACATATATTTAATTCGTTTACCAATTAGCAGGCAGCTGCTAAACGTGGGGCGCGCTACAGCACCACAGCGACAGCACAGCTGTGCTAAGTTGGATAAAAAGAAAACCCTGTCACAGTGAGAAGCTCGACTAGTGCACAGGTGGAGCCATGTAGCCTCAACTATCAATTACAACAGCGCACATGATACTGCCCTTTCCATAATTCAAGGATGCCATGGCAACTGTATGCACGCACAACCGATTATCAAGCACGAGTTACAAGCTGCTCCGTGTCCTTGCCTGGAGCTCCGTCTGCCGTGATCCGAGAGGCGGTGGCGGTAATTTCGGGGGTGAGTTCAACACATCCCCAGAGTGCTTATCGGATGGGGGTGTACCGACTGAGGTTCGTGCACAAGACTCGGTTTTAGGTTGTGCGAGACCTTCTTGTTTGACTTCGCTCCGGCCGATCGGTCGGCTTCGTATCCGCCGCGTGACTCTTCAAGACGATAGTACGGGATTTCACTACCTAGAGCTTGTGTGGCTTTCTGTATCCCTGAGTTCAATTTCCGGCCCTGAGGCACATGATCAAGGTTTCATCGTGATCAGGATTCAGTCCTAGGAATACTATTGCCCTCGGAACTGGTGGCACGGCAGTGCTGGGCTGAAACCCTTCGTGGCTGGATGCTGGCTAAGTAATAGTGTGGGTATTTTTAGCCCGTGTGAAATATCTTGCAATTGGATCGCGGAACGATATCCATATGCACTGTAGGAGACGCCAGGAGGAAGGGGCAAGAATCATCTAGATTAATATCATTTCTCAACAAGGTTATAGCGTCGCATTGATGGGGCAAAGAAAAGCCCGAGGCAGCTCACCAAATTTCGGTTCCCGCCGATCAGACCGAACTGTTTTAATATTGCGATATTACCCGATAGGGTTTGGTAGTGTCTTTAGGTTTCACCAACAGTTCTCTTGACGTTACATTTAAGGCCGGCGTATTTCGATTTTGAACTAGCGTCTAGACGTCAAGGTATCCAAAGGCGAATATTGCGCATCTTAAGTGACAGTTTTCAGCTGAATGTGTGCTTCTTGTGGGCCCGGGGAGGTGGTTTGGGGGCGATTGACTGGGGGGGTAGCTATCGGGGGTAATCGATACGCCGAAACGCGGTAGCCTGCGCCTATTGTCGGTCGTGCAGACGACCTGCAGAATGGACGTCTAAGATTACTCAAATATGGATAGCTATGCAGATTTATTAACATCGGTGAGTGAGCGCGGGGGTGTGGGTAAGAATTCAAGTTCGGATAGACAGACCATATGGTTGTGGTCTCCGCAATTGCAATTTCATGGAGGGGAGGAATTGGGAGGGGTATGCGATAAAAAGCACACTCATTTTCCAAAGATTTTTTGGCAGAGAGATGCCCATGCAACCACCCTGAACCCGGCCGGCTGGCCGCGCACCAGTAGGCTAGCATCTTCAGAGCAAGGTTTTACCACTGAGACCTATTATTTTAGGTGTTAATCTGGTTGGGATACCTTGCTTGCCTCCCTCAGCTGACCGTCAGTATATAAGTTATACCTGATTGTATAATTTCAACCTGCATACTGAAATACCCGACTAACTAGTATTTAAATGAAGTACAGTAGTCGATATCAAAGGTCGCCCCTTCGCTCGTATAGTGCACGTGCTAGCTCTATATATCCGTATTCTGCTTTATCTGAACGAATCCTTTTCGCTAAATCGGCTGCACAGCTCAGGTACGCGGAGTTATCTTGTACTGCAGCATTATTGCGATGGTGCCGCTCACATTGATTAATATTATTGCTTGTCCTGGGTTTCGCGATTCTATTTTAAGGTCACACATCTCGAGCTTTCTTTTGCAACGGAACTCCCCGTCCTCGCGAACTGCCTAGAAAGGGACTAATACTCGATTTGAAGTGCCTAATCTAGTCCACTTCCTAAGGCGGCAATATCTATTGGTGAGGCAATAATTTACCAGCGAAGATGAGTGTATGCTCATGATTTGGTTAGAAAATTGCTGATTTAGACAGGGGATCGAGCCATGAAGATGAGTATACGTAGTCTGTTCGATAGGCCCAGCTGGAGAGAGATTCTTGCATCACTTCATGATCGATGGTATTGATTGAGGTATAGTTTGGCACGTCAGTGGCAATCAAAGGTGAAGGGACGGTGGCACGCCCTAAGCCCCTGCCGTGAGTCACGCCCGGTTTGTGGAGGGACATCCAACTTGGACTCTTAGATTACCTAGAAGATGTATTTCCCCAAGTACCGTTGTGACTCCGCCCTGCGCATCTACCCATGCGGGGGTCAGTGGGATTGTGATGATATCAACCTCTTGTGGGTCGAGCCCAGAACTGACGATATTGATCGAAAAGATCGGCAGAATCTTTCTATTGGTTACGTTGGTCGGCACTTTTTCGTCAGTTGTTGAGAATGAATGTCACTCCTGATCTTCATGGCCAAGTGTTTCATGATTTACAAGCTGCCTAAAACCCCCATTTCTTCAGATGCATCCTTTTGGACGTGTGATATCGAGATTTATTGATGGTTATAGGTCCACCTTTACATTCCATCCGGTATATATCCTGCCTGCGCAAGCATGCGGCTGCTCCCCCCATGCTTGAAACTGCCTTGACTGGCTGGCAGATGCATAGGCACAGGTGTAAGCGAGCAATTACTATAACAACGGGACATTGAGACCATGACCTTGCAGGTATATCTAGAAGCACATCCAGACTTTAACCTTCAAAACCCCCATGCACTGCCATGATTAAGTAACCCCCAACGACCCCCAAACGTTCGTTGTCCATATAAGATCATGATAATGATCTAGGAAACACGATAGTCCAGTTTCCTGTTGTTGAACAACAACTAATTCCCCCCTCCCCCCCACTTATCTAGGATTCTGTGAAATTTCGTTTGCGTTGTCCGTCTCCCACTTACCGCTTTTACGCAGCGTTTGCATTTGAATTCGTGGCACGTTTTCCATACCCCGATGTCGTTGACCGATGTATGCTTGTGCGCCCTGGAATCTGCCTAAGTAAAACGTAACCCTTGCACCTTACTCGTCACGGTTCGGTGCGATGCGGTGGGTCGCTTCTGTAACTCTTAGCTTTATTAACCCCCACACCAAACTTGGTAGCGACTACCTTTTAAAGGTTTCGTTTTTCGGTTTGTTTCATTTCGTTTCAACCGACATGGATTAATCCTCATGACTGGGAAACAAAAGTGCGAGGAAAAAAAACTTCAAGTACCCCTAACAAGCAAGCCTGGAATAGAGCTAGGATATGGTAACCGTAAATATACTTGCAGAGAGCTGCCTAAAAAGAAGAACGGTGGCTATAACTAGGCTACAATGTGCAATGTGCAATGTGCAATGTGCATGAACGCGTTCGAGATGGAACCTATTTATTGATGGCCCTTACGTGCAATGGCTTGCAGGGAGTTGTGAGCTTGTGGGTGCAAACAAGGAGGCTGGCCGGGTAACTCAGTTGAGTTATGGAATTTTGTACATAATACATGAGTACCTAAGAGAAATGTGGAAGACGCGAGATGCTGGAAGGATGAAAAGTTTCCCGGGAGGAGCTGGTGTTGGTCACCGCCGGCGTGTGATAGATGGGATGGGTCTAAGCAGATAGCCATTCCATTACAATACGGCACAATACAATAGGTATGTAGCACCGTCCCAAACATGCACAAGGTTCCATACATTATGATCATCGCTATTGCACCCATCCCCGCGGGCTCGTAAATCGGCACCGATGATCATTAGCTCTAGGCTGACCAAGTTACTCACTAGTAACCCAACCATCGGGTGAATCAATTCCTGAACAATCCATATGTCCTCTCGCTTCAAAACGGCAAAGTTCCAAAACGTCAAGTGTAAAAGTCAGCTGCAGTGATATTTGTATTTGGCTATGATCGCCCGCGAGCCCATCACCTGCCTGACTAACCTTACCTCCGCGGGTCCGCGATTGAAACCAAAAAAAAAAAGAAAAAAAAAAAAAAGAAGAAAAAAGGAAATACAAAGCCCATTTCGCATTTCACACAACAATCGAGGATGCCTGCTTTATGTATGTGGGGAACTAGGGGGGGAAGACTCAAATTGCCCATGTTTAAGCACGGGCCAAACATATCCCCACGATTGCGATCCTGGCTGGCATGACTGTCAAAAGCAAAACATGAATTGGTATGGGTATTACCCCAGATTTATTGAACGAAGTTGGAAATGAGGCTTGTCATATGGTTTTCCGAATGGATATACGGAGTCCGAAGTGGAATATAACTAGTAACGCACGGATTTTACCAAACGGATAAATTATCCGCAGTCCGCAGGACTGTGTGATATGGCCCGTAAGCTACATGTTACTCATCTGTAGACTGTTGATCTATGATTAGAGTGAAGTCAATCGATGAAATACCACGCCTACGGTTCCACAATATGCCCGTTAAACCGTCACGATACTGTTTGGTATTCATTTCGAACATGCATCGACTACTTTATTTTCTGTTCCCACTACGGACCAGACTACCTATGATGATATCTAATTCAAACATCACAAACCTGAAAGGCGCAGCTGGCATCCTCGTGATTCGTAGTATCTTCAAAATATAAGCATAATCATTCCAATCACGAGGGTCGCTAGCTTCCCGTGCGGTTCTCTAGTCTCGGTACTGATCCTCCTGTCTCAAGCATATTCGTATTATTCGGGGTAGTTGTCTGCTGACGGACCCTGTGTAATGTGAGGGTAACACTCACAATTCCGCAACCAAGCTCAATATTCTCTCCACAAAGAATTCTTCTAAAATTTTCAAGTATCATCTATAGCTTACTTGAACCTGCATTACCTGCAGAAATCAATCTCACAACCCTCCCCCCCTTCGATCGGTGGCGTTCCTTGCGTTTCAGAGGCCTTGCTATCAGTCATCTCCCAGCTCGTAACCAAGTCCCTTTCAGCCGTCACCAAAATCCCTCGTAGTACGTCCAATGTTACTCATTTAGGCGCCCACCGCCCAACCACATCTTCCAAACCAACAGCTCCCCACCCACCCCCTCTCCACTAATGTTTAATTCCCCTAACACCCATGAACCCTCAAGCAAGGGTACATCCGAAGCTAATGCAAGTAGCCAATGCACAAAAGATCACCTGATTTAGCGCACACCATAAACATCCAATAAAAACACATATTCCGCATCTCTCATCTCTGCCCAAAATAACCCCCCTAAAAAGAAAAAAAATATGAGATGACCTTACCCCAGCTCCGGGGGAAGGGTGTGTGGGTAGATTGCGATGAGATGATGTTGCCCGCAGCTGGTAGCTGATGGGTATGTAAATATTCCTATTCGATGTTTGATATTTGATATTTCTCCCTTCATGGTGTGATTTACTGTACTCCTATATCATTGATTTTTTACCGACGCATCACTTTGCTTGTGCTAAACATGTCATTCATTTGCGCAGAAGTTCATATGGATATACGAAGGAAATATGAAACCAGGAAGAATACGGAGAAATAAAACAATGGAATGAATGGATGTGCGTAGTAGTCTCGCAGCCACAGAACAATGTCTATCAAAACAATGTTGCCCGTCGAATCACAATGAATTGGGAATAAAATAGGATGTTCCCCCACATGAAAGAATGAGTAAAGAAATAAAAAATAACCCCTCATCAACCCACCACACACACCTCATCTCTTCGTTCCTATCAATTCTTCCCAACCCAACCACCCCCCGGGAACTATTCTTAAAACCCCCGACGACGCCACGAACGCCCAAAGCTAGATATTTGTA
>Ga0307511_10002174_pt1 | contig 20609 bp, 18 predicted proteins | sample 13_EM_MG_FD_200266 | JGI IMG/M metagenome (GOLD analysis project Ga0307511, IMG submission 200266) | Populus trichocarpa ectomycorrhiza microbial communities from riparian zone in the Pacific Northwest, United States - 13_EM | ecosystem: Host-associated > Plants > Roots > Unclassified | place...
ATGCAAAATTTTCAGTCCGCCGAGTCAGCAGGCGTCGACCTCAGAATTCTCCAGTCTCTAGTTCGCATTCTGTTGAGCTCGGGCGACACCGACGAGAATGTGGTGTCCACGAGAGGGAGCTAGGGTTGGCGGTTTTCCCAGCGCCTCTGATCGTCGATCTCTCCCGCCTTCGCACATCATGCAAGTGGAATCCCTTCTCGCGATTCCCGACAAAACGCGATTCGTGATGGGCAATAGAGGGGGATAGGAGTGCCTGGATAGAGTTTCTGGAAGTCAGCGAGGTACGAGTCGAGTTCGCCCCACCGAGAATGTACGCCTACTGACGCGCTTCTGCAGATGTTGATTTCAGAAATTCACCCGAGAGAAGCCCGCCGTTCCAGAAATCCACCGTGCTGGACGTCAGGCAAAAAATATTAGTCCGCCGAGTCAGCGGGCGTCGGCCTCAGAATTCTCCAGTCTCCTGTTCGTATTTGGTTGAGCTCGGGCAACACCAACAAGAGTCTACGAAAGGGAGGTAGGGGTCGGCGGTCTTTCCAGCGCCTCCGATCCTCGATCCCTCCCACCTTCGTCCACCATCCAATCGGAGCTGTGAAATCCCTTCTTGCGATCTCGACAAAACGCGACTCATGATGGGCAATAGAGGGGGACAGGACTGCCTGGAAAGAGTTCCTGGAAGTCAAAAAGGTGCGAGTCGAATTCGATCCACTGAGAATCTTTCATGTCTACTGACGCGCTTTTGCAGACGTTGAACTTCAAGCACACGATGTATAATCAACTGTTCAACGGACTCCCGTGGCAGTGCCACCTTCATCTACGACTTCCCGCCCAGAAATGACGTGTCGAGACCGAATGCATGGTGTTTGCGGCCGGGATTCTTATATCCGAAGACCCGCTCACCGGGTGCAAAATCGCGGGCGTCATGCTGTAGACCGTAGACCGCATCGGGAACGAGAAGCGCGTGACGTCGGCGTTCACCCTGGCGGCTGGTGTCCAACGGTTCGAGGCATACGAAGCAGCCAAACACCACAATAGGGTCGTCGTTGGAGGCTTCAGTACGAGAGGAAGCGTCAGTGCTACCGGCGGTTAGCGCAATGGATCCGAACTACGGCCTTGGTATGTCAAATTCGCCTCATGCCCGACCCAGTCGTACTCATATCGCTTTTCAGACGTGGGCAACATTTTGGAGATGACGATTGTCACTGCAGACGGCAACCACGGCCTGGCTAACTCGTTCTGGGTCCCTCGTGGTGGAGGTGGAGGTACTTGGGGTGTTATTACTTCAGTTACCTATAGGACGCACCCCTCCACCCCTTCTCTACCGCATTCCTCTTCGTCAACTCCAACTCCACCTCTACCTAGAATTCGCTCACGGAGATCATCCGTCTCACCCCATCGCTCGTCGGACACGGTTACGGAGGCTACGGCGGTGGGTTTATTGATCAGCCGCAATTCTTTGTTCTATCGCCCAACGTCACGGCGGAAGAAACCCGAGCTGCTTTCATTCCGCTCTTCGACTTCGCACACTCTCAAGAGGGCTTACAGAGCCAAAACTACATGGTCGCGTTCGAAGATTTCTGGACATTCTATGTCAAGTCGGCTCCGCGGCGGAAATTTCATCTTGGTGGCTACCCAAAGAATCGTCGAGACGGATAAACGCAAACAATTGGCCGCAGAGCTACTCAGGATATCCGGGTTCGGATACTTGTGAGTTTTTGTTTTTCACCTCCAGGGAAGCGGAGCGGATCACTGAGAACTTCTTTTTCTCCCATTAGCCTCGTCACCGGCGGAGAGGTGGCCCGCGTGGACCCAGAGTCTACGGGTCTTAACCCTGTCTGGTGAAACAGTCTCGTCTACGCGACTCTTGGCACGGGCTGGGAAGATGGTGCCAATTCGACTCAGATCGAGGCTGCTCGCCACCTTCTCATTCACGATGTGAAGATCCTCGAGGGTACTGCCACAGAATCCGGCGCGTGTCTCGACGAGGTAAGGATCACACGCCCATTCCACACAACGTTCCGATTTAGCTTCTTTTCTTGTTCTATAAAACATAACTCTGATCATGCAGCTATGCGTGTACAGGCTTCTAGATACGAATTCGACTGGAAGAAGTCCTTCGATACTCGCCACGACAAGCTCCAAGCCATCGAGCGGAAATAACGATCCGGAATCCCTTCTCATCTCATCGTTTACGAAGGCATTGGATCAGACGAGCGGGACGCAGATCTTATTTGCAGAGTCTGAGGTTACTCACATCTGGCGGTGCGACCATCGAGCACAGCCATCCATACTTCACGACTCCATCACGACAATCCTGGGTCCACTTGTTCAATGACGCACCTGCAACGCCTCCTTTACGATCTTGCATCAACCGCGACCATTCAGTTTCTCGTTCACGGTTTTCCCTTCGGAGCCAAGACTGCCAGAGTCGAAGTGTGTAGGAGAGCTGAGTTAGGCTACAGTAATACGACCTGTCGGTAATACGAAAAGTGGAACGGGAGAAACCTACGATGGACGTCTATGGTCACCGTATCGGTTTTAGACTCCTGTGTTTTGATGGATACTTGGTTTTCGCACGCGATTCTCCATATACAACTATTTCAGAACATAAAATTCGACGGACAATCCGTGGTACACGTGGATGGTTTGAGTAAAGAAACACGTTTGGACACAATACGAATCAGGACTACGTTTACAAGACAAAGAGACAATTAAGTGCGAGCGGAGGGCGGCGGCCTCGAGGGATGAAGTTGGAAGGGGAGGATGCGCGGGAAGATAAGTTTGTCGGATGGATAAAACACCGCCGGTCACTAATACGTGTCGTCCCCAACCAATAGCGGGAAAGCAGGCGGAGGCGGTTGGGCGGGTCCTTTGGCTTCCACGTCGATGGATGAAATCGATCTGGAATGCCAATTGGTGAGCGTGCATGAGGTAGCAGAAAAGGAAACCCACGATACATCCTGCCGCGAGGCTGCTCCAAGACCAGCCTGTTCGCAAACCCGCTGAAGGTACTCTATACACTCAGGTGTATCGTCGACAGTTCCCCTGTGCAGCTGTCGCTCGAGCTTCTTGGCGGCACCGGGTCGCTGACGGAGTAGCGACAGCGTCACGCGCTCCACGTCCTCTGGTATTGAATCGATCTTCGGACGAAGTATAAACCAGACGAAGCCCATCCAGCACTCCAACTTATCCCACTGCTGCTCCTCCTCAAGAGAAACCATGATCTGCACCTCGTAGTTGACAGATCCAGGGGTCCGCAACTCGGGGGATCGGAGTACGTGTAGCCACGATCTGTCAAGGGTGCCATCCATCGCTGAGCCGAGTGCGAGTTCCGGCATGAATTCCCAGTATAGGTAGCTTAATGACTGACGCCCCTCCAGAGATCGTACAACTTCTGTGAGGAGTACCAGCAATCTGCATTTATCATACATATCAGGTACGTCGTCGATACCAACGCCCAGGCGGTCCAACAGTATGACGAATCCCTCCACTCCAGCCGGCTCAAACAGATGGGGGATATGACAAAAACCGGGGAACAGGATGGAATATATGGCGAGTCACCGCAACCTCTGGGAAAAAGAAGTCATATGTCCAAGGCGAATGAGGTGTGCCGGCCACAGGTTGAGGAGCTCAGACGAGCTGCTGGAATTGAAGTATACGATCCAAGCCTGGAGGAGGTCTGCAATCGTGTCGTCACCCGCGCAGCTGGAAACAATATCGACCACACGTTTGTAGTGTTTGGTGGAAGGAAGCCGCGCGACTGGCCACCGATAGTCGAGGTCGAGACCGCGGAAACAGATCTCCAGACAGTGGAACATAAGTTTTTCCCCATCCTTTATATTTCCGTAGTTCTTGGATACGACGGAACACCAGTTATGTGCCGCGACCCTCAAATCTTCAGGGCGGTTGTTCCATTTGGTTAGCTCGGTGAGTATACTCCGGAGGAGTGGGGGGGAGGTGGGAATGGCTGCGACAATGGCAAGGGATAGTTGAGATATGACCCGTGCCAAGCAAACGCTAGAGATTGTAGTATGAGTAAGTGGCATACAGTAAAAACTGGGAACGGCATACATCTTGTCTTGGATTTTTAGTGCTTCACCCTCAACAGGGCGACCAAGGGATCTGGAACAGACCAGGAGGAGGTTCAGAGTTACATCCAATGGAATGGTGTTCCACGGGACATCCTGAATCGTCTGGTTGCAAAAATACCGGAAAGCGTCTACACGCCTCTGTTCCGCCCAGAACCAGTGCAAAATCGCATGCAAAGTCCATTGCATATGTGTATGGGTGTTGCATCTGGTTACATTGCTCGCGTCTGTAAGCAAAAACCCGAAATGTCCCCCCCAAAACAGTGTCAGAAGGGAATTGAGGTCTGCGTGGCCAGGTGTCTCATTCTTGGCAGGTGGCAGAGGAAAGCTGCCCGTGAGCTCGTTGGAAACACAATATGCGCGGATTTGAATCCATATCAGGGCCCGTGCGGAGTAGTACGCCCGTTCCGACAGCACAGGATACACGATTCCGGTGGAATCAAAACAAGCTTGGAAGATTGAGACAATTACACCGTGCGGGGGTTCGACGTCGATCCCATCCTCGAACCACAGAACCGTCCCAGCAAAGCGGACAGCGGCGTCGAGTGCTTCCGGATCGGTGATGTTCCTGAGGATCCATGACACACCGGGCATCCTTGGCATTTGTCTTCTGAATGGTAGTCAGATTCTCCGGCGTCAACCATGGTTCCATGATTTCCGTATTGTTTGTGGAGATTTCCTGGGAAGAACTGGAGTCATGCAGTGAACGGCCGATATCCTTGGTTGTTGGGGGATTGATTCTGCTTGATGATGAACTATCAAGGAGGGACGGGGGGTCGGGCTGTGGAGACACGTGTGGATCCTCTCGTATCTCTCCCAGTGAGATCACAGGTGATAGGTGGTTTGTGGGTGGACGGGGTCTGAACGGAACACGGACCCATTGATTGAAATCCAGGATGAATGCTGTGATTACGCGTTTGAAGCGATGGGTAGTGACAACGATCGGACGCGTGGTATTCCACAGAGGGCCAATGGCGGTGGGTCGGGTTAGAAGGGTTTCGTGGGACCGGATCACCTTCCACAAACTACGCAGGCGTGTGGATGCTGGTGTCTGGAATGGGCACTCGTACGAAGATGTCCCAGCAATGACGATGCCAAAATAAAATAGGATGCCGAGGACGGTCAGGGTTATGAGGACGGATGCGACGGAGGTATTGATGAACCATGTGTATCGACAAAGCCCGCAGGCTAAGAGGAGGAGGGACAACTGGAGCATAATCGGAAGACTTTCAACGAATAGGTGGAATGGCCATTTCTTGAGTCCGTCGTACTTGCGTTGACGGTCTCCGCATCGCTCGATCATCGATCCGCCTGAATGCCGCAAGTACCGGTTCAGCCATTGTTTCCCCAACATTGCAACAAATGCGGCTAGCAACGACATGAGGAGACTTGCGTACATGAGCCCGGTGGCGGTGACGATGTAGTGGGGAGGATCTTCGTGGAGAGGCGGGGCGGTGGGGTTCTCACCGGGGATGGCAGATTGGTTGAGAGTGAGGAGGATGGCGCGGAGGAGTGCAGCAGATTGCTCGTTCGGGTCGGTCTGCAGCTTCGATTGGACATCGAGAACGAATGCCGAGCTGACGGCGGAGAACAGACCAGCCTACGAGGATGAGTAAGGTGGGCAGCAACAGCAAGCAGTGAGCAACGTACGAAAATCAGGGTGGTGTTTAGGTCTTCGTCGTACTTCTTGACATAGTCCACGTCGTGCTCCGTTGACTCTTTCTTGTAGACGGTATAGAAATCTAGGCGGGGATCGTCGTTCTTGATTGGAGGGAGAAACGAGCGCAAAGCGTCCTTTATGCTGGTTCTTCTCAGTGCCTGGTGGCCTGAACGGTGGTGCGTACGACGTACCAGTTGGGATCGATTTGTAGCAGCGGAGACTCCTTCTTGCTGTTTCCCTCCATGGGGGGAAGGCTTGAATCCAGCTTCGGTTCAGAGGAGGGGAAGGGGAAGGAGGTCGTCGTCTCTGGGCGAGTTCGGGGGAGGTGAGACTACCTCCCTCTCAGACTACATGAGGAGGAGGGACGATTAACATGTGGTGGCCGACGCCTATCTGCCGTTGTGCATTTTTGCCTCTCCACGCGCATCCTCCAACCTTTCGTTCACTCTTGGGTGATTAACTGGATCACCGTATTAGAGCCCGTAGTCGGCAAGCTCCAACGCCAAGTACCGGCAGAGTAGTAGTCTAGCCTGTTCATCTCCCAATACAATCACACCTGAATTCAATCATAATCCGCTACAGTCAGCCGGGTTAAATCAGAACATCGCAAAAGAAGGAAGAACTCCTCACAGATTGAGCGGTTCTATTCCGCACGATAATGAATCTGACACTCGAAAGCAAGCGGCTCGTGTATGAACTTCCACTCGTGCTGAGAGAATCGGAGGGTTCCATTCCATTTATAAACCGGGCACGATGTCGAATGCAGTCTCGAAGGTGCGATTCGGTGATTCGTAATATACCTGCGGAGAGATCCTGCAAGCCCCCATAAGATTTCAATCTTACAGAGCGGTGAGGCGATGCTCGAAAGGGGGACTCATCCCTACCGCCGTTAGGGCCACATGCGGAAAACGGCACGCGCGGGGGGGGGGGGTATTCATGACCTCTGGAAACTGACTTGACACATTGGGATCTTTTCGCTCCCCGGGTTCTCGACCGATGTGACTTTGCGATCACCTCGCTGTGTTCGGATATCAAAGTTTATACAAATGCCAAAGTGTCTCACTAGCTTACAAGCATTCGAAAAGGGGTTGAAGCAAACTAGTGAGAGCGAGCTGCGAACCGACGGTGATATTACGGCAACGATCCCAAGCACAACCCCACGGACGGCAAAGAAACGAGGAAACATAGGACGGATGGGTCGGGGTGGTATGTTCGTTGGCAGAAGCCACAGGTAAGGAGGAGGAGGAAGAGGGTAATGATAATCATGACCACAGGACTCTTAAGGAAGAGATCGAAACGCCATTTCCCCAGTGCGTGAAATTTCCGTTGACGGTTTGTGCAGCACTTGATCAACGACCCACGTAGCTGGACAGGCATTTCTTCGCCGACAACGCAAAGAGGAAACACGGTAAGGAGTTGGTATAGAAGAGCGCAAAGGCAGTGTCGATCTTATTGGGACCTGGACTGGTAGAACGATGAGGGTTTGCCTGGGTTCAGAGTGAGAATCATTGCCTCAAGTAGTGTTCGGTTCGACCGTCCGGATCAGGCCCGAATCGGGACTGCAAACAGACAAGGCCCAGACTAATGGCAGAATATACAAATACCTGACAAGGGACCGACGAGGTGCACGAACGAAGGGCGGGGGCGCACCATGACGATATTGAGCCTCTTGTCGTGCTGCGCGACGGAAGTTCCACATGCCAAACAACTTCCCGTTTGTGGATTGTATAGATTTATCGAGTTGAACGATGCTACCGGTCTCTGTGGCTTGAAAGGGTGTTCCGGTGACGTCTTTAAAACCATACTCGTTTAGTGGATAGCGACTCAAGCGGTGCAAGACCTCGAACGTACCGCATTGGTTCAGGTTGCGACGGATAGGAGTGTTCTTCACCCTTTTCGGTCGTGATTATTCGATGACCTGGTCGATAGGAGAACGGCTTGAGTCGAGTGGACGATATGGCGACGCGGAGGAAGAGGAACGAGCCTAAAGATGGTCGAGAGAGATGTACCCCTCGAGCCACTCCGCGATGAACGAACCATTACGAAGCCCGTAGGGCTTACTTTTTTAGCCGAAGTTTGTTCTGATGGATGGACATTTGTGCATCACGTGAGTTTTAAAATTCTGACATATCTACAGCGGTATCTCTTACTTCGAAACATCCGTGGTTCACCATGGCACGAACTGGGAGGTTGGGTCAGAAGATCGGGCATTCAACGTTGCCAACGTTCTCTCGATGAAGACAATTTCCCTTTCATCCAACTGGTTTCGTATGTGGTGTGGGTAACTATTAGGGTTCCACCACGCACGCACATGTCAAAACGAGAAGCGGGGTAAAGCTAAATAAACCCAAAGAAGTTCTACAGTACTTCGCGCCATTGGCTGCACCTGAGGTGGTCCCAGATTGGCTCGGACGAGGACTCGCTGAACTAGAACCGGTCGAAGGCATTCGGATAACTGGGTTGTTCCAGAGTCCACCCTGGATTGTAGCGAATGGCATGGCCCTCTGGGGGTATCATGCGGTCATGTTTTTTGCAACGGCAATCTCCATTCGCTCACTCGAAGGAAGAAATGCGTCCAGGACAGGTGGATGTCAACACGTTAACGGGTTGTAGATCTTCCAGGTCTGCATCGACCCGGACTGGTGACCGCGCGGTCGACGGGTTCAAACCCCGATTGTATACGCACCGGTTATCGTCAGCGGTAATCACAAGATTTGGTGAGAATATTGGGGTTCGTAGTGTGCCACTTCCGTGGCCACAAATGCAAGTCCGTTTGGAAGGGACTTTTCTACATGCTGAACCCGTTCCGCCGACCCAGATTGACCGTGTCAGAAATCGAGCCCCCCGTTCCAGAAATCTACCGGGCTGGACGTCAGGCAAATTTTCAGTCCGCCGAGCCAGCGGACGTTGGCCTCAGAATTCTCCAGTCTCCAGTTCGTATTCGGTTGAGCTCGGGAAACACCAACAAGAGTCCACGAGAGGGAGGTAGGGTCGGCGGTTTTTCCAGTGCCTCTGATCCCCGATCCCAGGCTCCCATCTTCGTCTACCATCCAAGTGGAGCTGTGCAATCCCTTCTCGTGATCTCGACAAAACGCGACTTATGACGGGTAATAGAGGGGGACAGGACTGCCTGGTAACAGTTTCTGGAAGTCAATAAGGTGCGAGTCCAATGCGGTCCACCGAGAATCTATTTTTACTGACGTGCTCCTGCAGACGTTGTGCTTCAAGCACACGAGGAAATTCAACCGTTCAACGGACCCCCGTGGCAACACCACCTTCACCTGAGACTTCCTGACCACGTGTCCCAGACCGAACATGTGTGTGTGACCGGATCCTACAATCCAGGGAACTGCTCACTGGACGCAACATCACGGGCGTCATACTGCAGACCGCGACCGCATCGGAATGGAAAGCGCGTGACGTCAGCGTTCACCTTCGTGGCTTGCATCTAATTGCTCGAGGCATACGAAGCAACCAAACACCACAATAGCGTCATCGTTGGAGCCTTCAGTGCGAGAGGAAGCGTCGGTGCTACCGGCGGTTGGGTTTCAGGCCGAGGTCACAGCGCGATGGCTCCAAACTACAGCCTTGGTATGTCAAACTTGTCTCATGCCTGACCAGGTCGTACTCACATGATTTTGCAGGCGTGGAGAACGTTTTGCAGATGACGATCGCCACTGCGGACGGTAACCACATCGTAGCCAACGCGTACAGCAACCTGGACTTGTTCTGGGCCCTTCGTGGTGGAGGTGGAGGCTATTACTCCGGTCACCTACAGGACGCATTCCTCCACCCACTTCTCTACCACATTCCTCCTCGTCAACGCCACCAACCCCACCCTACCAGAACTTGCTCACGGAGATCATCCGTCTCACCCCCTCGCTCGTCGAACACGGTTACGGAGGCTACGGCGGTGGGTTGTCGACCAGCCGCAAGTCTTCATCCTATCACCCAACATTATGCGGAAGAAACCCAGGCTACTTTCATTCCGCTCTTCGACATCGCGCTCTCCCAAGAGGGCCTCCAGATCCAAAACTACATGGTTGCGTTTGAAGATTTCTGGACATTCTATGTCAAGTCGGCTCCGCGGCGGGAAATTTCATCTTGGTGGTTACCCAAAGAATCGTCGAGACGGATAAACGCGAACAATTGACCACGGAGCTGCTCAGGATATCCGGGTTCGGATACTTGTGAGTTTTTGTTTTTCACCTCCAGGGAAGCGGAGCGGATCACTGAGAACTTCTTTTTCTCCCATTAGCCTCGTCACCGGTGGAGAGGTGTCCCGCGTGGACCCAGAGTCCACGGGTCTTAACCCTGTCTGGCGAAACAGTCTCGTCTACGCGACTCTTGGCACGGGCTGGGAAGATGGTGCCAATTCGACTCAGATCGAGGCTGCCCGCCACCTTCTCATTCACGATGTGAAGATCCTCGAGGGTACTGCCACGGAATCCGGCGCGTGTCTCAACGAGGTAAGGATCACACGCCCATTCCACACAACGTTCCGATTTAGCTTCTTTTTCTTGTTCTGCGAAAAATAACTCTGATCATGCAGTTATGCGTGCACAGGCTTCCAGATACGAATTCGACTGGAAGAAGTCCCTCGATACTCGCTACGACAAGCTTCAAGCCACCGAGCGAAAATACGATCCTGAATCCCTCTTCATCCCTCCCTCTTCATCGTTTACGAAGACATTGGATCAGACGAGTGGGACGCAGGTCCCATTTGTAGAGTCTGAGACTGCTCCCGACCCTCACATCTGGAACCGGGCGACGCGACCTTCGAGCACCGCCGTCCATAATCCACGAGACTCCATCACAATCACATTGACTTCGCTTATTTAATAACCACACCTGTATCACCTCCTTTGGAATCTTGCGCTAATCGCCACATTCAGTTTTCATTCACGATTTTCCCTTCGGAGCCAAGAATACTAGAATCAAGGGCTGCAATCCACCGGCTGGAGTGTTCGTCACTCAATGCGAGGAATCGTGGGGGTAACAGACACATGATATGCGGGGGAGCTGAGTTAGCCTACGGAAATTACAACGTGTCGATACTACGAAAGTGGAACGAGAGTAACCGACGATGGGCGTCTGGGGTTGCTGTCTAAGTTTTCGACTCCTGTGCTATGATGTAACTCTCTCAGGACCTACAATTCGATGGACAACCCGTGGTACACACAGATGGCTTGAGATAAGAGGCACGTTCGGATACAATATTGGTAAGGAGTACATTTACAAGCCAAAGATACAATCAAGTACGAGCGGGTGGCAGCGTCAAGGGACGAAGCTGGAGCTGGAGGATGCCCGGGGAGGTAAGCTCGCCAGATGGGTTGGAACCGGCCAAGTAGTCGGGTGGGCGAGATGCTAATGCGTGTCGTCCCCAACCAATAGCAAGAAAGCAGGTGGAAGTGGTTGGGCGGGTCCTCTGGCCTCCATGTCGACGACGGATGAAACCGATTTGGAATGTCAATTGGTGAGTGTGCGCGAGGCAGCCCGGGAAAGGAAGCTCACGATGCATCCTGCCGCGAGGCTACTTTAGCCCGGTCGCAAACCTGCAAAAGGTACTCAAGACACTTAGGTGTATCGCGTAGAGTTACCCTCTGCAGCTGTCGTTCAAGCTTCTTGGCGGCACTGGGTCGCTGACGGAGCAGCGACAGCGCCACGCGCTCCACGTCCTCTGGTGTCGAATCGATCTTCGGACGCAGTATAAACCATACGAAGCCCATCCAGCACTCCAACTTATCCCATTCCTGCTCTTCCTCAAGGGAAACCGTGACACGCACTTCGTAGTTGATGGACCCGGGGATCCGCCTCTCGGGAGATAGGAAATGGTTCAGCCAAGGTCCGTTAATCGTACCATCCTGTGCCGCGCCGAGTGCAAGTTCCGGTATCAATTCCCAGTATGGGTAGCTTAACGACCGCCGCCCCTCCGTGGATCGTGCAACCTCCGTGAGGAGTAGCAGTAATTTCGATTTGTCATACATACCAAGTACGTCGTCGATACCAATGCCCAGGTGGTCCAACAGCACCGCGAATCCCTCCACTCCAGCCGGCTCAAACAGATGGGGGAGATGATCGAAGCCAAGGAACACAATGGAATGTACGGCGAGTCGCCGCAACCGCTGGGAAAAAGAGAAATTTGCCTCGTTATGGGCATCCCCCAACCTTTCGTTCGTTCTTGAGCAATTCACTGTGTCACGGTGGTATTGGAGCCCGGCATGGCGACATCGGCCAACTCCAACGCCGAGCACCGGGAGATTAGTAACCCGGCCCGTTCTTCCACCCTTTGGTTCATGGAATCTCCGCTAATTAGTGGTTCATGCGCTGAGGGCGTGGCATTGATTTTGGACTCGCACCTGCATTCGATCGGAATCCACTACGATCAGCCGGGTTAAATAACAGCACCATGGAGGGGGGGGAATCACCTCAGTGATTGAGTGGGTACATCTCCCGTGCCAATGAGTCCGAATGCCCAGAGGTAGACGACCTGTTCGTGATTTTTCGCCTGGACTGAGAGGAAGAGGGTTCCAGTCCGTTTCGAAACCTTGCACGATGTCGAATGCAGTCTCGACAAGTAGCTGGACAGGAACTATTTCACCGACAACGCGAAGAGCGCAGCGGAGAAACATAGCAAAGAGCTGTCGTAAACGAGTGCAGAGGCGGTGTCGATCTCGCCGGGAGCTTTCTGCACCGGTGGAACGATGGGGGTTTTGCTCGGGTGTAGAGTGAGGAGAATTGCCTCGAGTAGGGTTTCGGTTCGACTGTCCCGATCGCGTTTGAATCTGGACTGCAAACGGGCAAGACCCAGGCCGACAGTGGAATATACGAACGCTTAGTTGTTATACCAGTGAGCTCCCCGGGACCACAAACCCGGGGTCGAGCGCATCTAGGAGCGTGTACTATGTATGCTGGTGGGGCAGGCGAAAGGGCCAAGTATACGTATTTATTGGCTGAGCGACTACTGTTCCCGACAAAAACCGTGATAAGGACATCGTTTCTCCAGGCGGTCAAACCTAAACTCTTGAACCAAACCCCTAATGAGCCCCTTCTCCCGCAAACATATGTGAGGGGAATCGACAATCGTGAGCGAACCAAGCGGGTTCCCGGAAGATGCGCGATGGACCAGGAAGGCCACGAGTGGATTCCAACCATGACTGCCCACAGACATCCGCTCCGCAAAAATGTGCCGCAGAGAAGGGAGGAGCTCTCCGTTCCCATCCAGGTTTGGCTCCTGAAATACGGGGGGCAGAGACATCGCACCGAAATGCAGTGCCCTTAAATTTGGGAATTGGGCGGATATGTCTCGCACAGCTACGGGGTCACCCCATGAACGGAAACAGATAATCTCATCCCGTGGAACGTGTGAGATGAGATCGAGGACCCCTTTCTCCAATAGATCTCGATGTAGTTCGTCCAGCTCCATGATAATCTCCACAAACGTGGAGACCTGTGCCCACACCAAAGGAGATGGGTCGATTGCATCTATATCGGCGGCGCAGAGTGTGATGTGCCGCCCAGACTTGGAGACAGAAAGTCCCAACCGGTTTTGAGACCTGCCACGACGTCGAAGGTAGTCTCGAAGGTATGGTCCAATGGTTTGCGACATGTCCACGATCGTGCAGTTGCGTACAGTTATATCCAGCCTATCCATGTTTGTGGGATAGTCTAATCGAAGTAGCAGCCCAATGACGTGCCGCAACCCTCCAGCTAACTCGAGTTCCTTCACGTGATGGAGCGGCACTTGAAAGGGGGACACTCCACCACCGTCATCAGGAACCGCAGGTCCAGAAAGTGAGACTTTCTGAAGGGTGGGATTGGAGGCGAGAATCGAGAGCAGCTGGGATGTGGTAGGGGTGGCGGAGGGATGACCGAGGTGGAGAATAAGTATTATGAGAACTGTAGTTCGTGACACTAGGAGGTCCCACGACGCGATTCTGCAGTTGTCGAGTTCGAGCCGTCGTAGTTTCGGGAAACGGTAGTGGGCGAAGAAATCCGAGGTATCCACCGGCGTATTGTCGTCGTTGAACAGAACGAGTGACTCCACACTATTGGATCGGACTCCCTCGCGGACGACGGTCAATGAAGAAATTATAGCGGTTAGGAATGCTGCGCTCCCACTCCAGAGGTGGACCCGTCGTATTGCATCCCTGGCGGCTCGGTCCTGAAGTGTGTTGCGCAAGGTGACGTCGAAAGTACCATCGTCGTGATCAACGCCGCCCAGCACCAGGTCGAGGGGAGCGGTCCCAGAACAGCGATGCCAGCGCGCCCACTCCGGCGGGGTATTGCCCCAGAAACTCCAAACTTCGGGGGTGCGCAAAGCGACCTGGAGCCAGTGGTGGCAAACGAACAGGAAGTTTCGCGATCCCCTCTCCAACCCGTCGAAGCGGTTCTTGAGGGAGACGTTCCATTGGAAGATATTGCCAAGCACTTCGGGTGGGAGTTTGGAAATGTTTAGCAATGAGTTCCGAGCGCGCTTGAGCTCAATCACGGCCCTCTCGTGCTCTTTTATCTGTTCCTCCAGAGCTCGGATGGATTCGATGTTGGTCTCGCCGTTGAGCCTATTTTCGGTTGGGTCAGGTTGTGGTATACATCCTAGATGGGTTGGCTTACACTAATAGGAACGGTTCTTTGCTAGCCTTCCGATTTTGGCCTTCGCTGTTGGTGGGAGTCGGGAGAGACATGGAGTCTTGATCGTAGTTGTGGAAGGATTGAAGGCGAGCGTCTGTCGACAAAAGTCGCCGTTTACTGATCCTGGATGCCGGCAATTCACCCAACTCTTCCTTTGCTTCACCCCGCCAGCACGACGGTCCCGTGTCATCCCCATTCCATATCGACGCCCCTACGGAAACGATAGTGCACCAGTCAGGCCTTTTATAGCAAACTCCATCAACCAAAACGTCTTGAACCACCGATCCCAAACTTCCCCCCCCGGACACATCCTCGTCGTCCAATCCCCACCTCGAGCGGTCTTCAAAGTCCGGGTTGCGACTTGTTACTCCACACTCTCAGGTGCGTTCCCTTCTGTCGTTGGCGTTATGGTTCTACATATCTCGCCACGTTGACCATAATCCGTCGTACCGCGTCGCTGACTGCAGATTCCCCTGTAGGTTGCACGAATAAGATGTAGATGGCGTCCGAACCATGTGAGTCCCTCTGCCCTTAGTACGCGTCATTCGCACCCATGCCGTTCTGTCCCCTTTCGGTTGGTTCTAACGCGAACATTGAATTTCGCAGAGTAAACCCCTCCACACACTACCGGATCACGTTCGTCGGGTGACGGCGTTCACTTTGAACTCCAACCTCGTGCTCCGACCTGTCCTTCGATCGTACGTCGAAAAGACCATCCACGGATACGGAAACTCAGTCTCTCGCACTCGAACGAAACAACCTCCTCGTTTTGACCGTCACCTTCAGCTGTGCATCGGTTGATAGAGCACAAGTTGGAAGTCATCGGTAAGCGCAAGCAAGAATAGCATGCTCAACGATTTTTCTGCTCACACTTCTATCTTCTCTTCCCAGCTCTTGGGCTCATGTCGGGATGGATCTGGGACCTGAGCCGCAGAAGCTCAAGGCTGATTGGTTGGCACCTATTGCATAAATCTCATGGCTGATAAGGTCGAGTGGATGCTGAGATCAGGCATTGAAAACATGGGTTCTCGTCATTTTCTCTCTGTTTCGTTTGACCCGAGTTGATGATCCTGCCCGTGCGGTTGGAGAAATTGGAGGTTGGATGTCTGGACTCGAAGTTTACTACGGGTGTCGCATTTGTATCGCGGTTGGTGTATTATTCGTGGAACTCGGGAGGAAACGCCTGTTCTTGTCTCGTGCTCTGATTATCTTCCGATGGATTGCCAAGCAGATTGAATGACGTAAATTGTAATAAACCTGCGCCGTAATCCTCCCTTCTGGACAAGCACCGAAAGGACGCCCTTTGTTCAGGTGATCCTAAACTCCCGAACCATACTCCTGATATGCTCCTCCACCTCCAGACACATCCGAGGAGAACGATCGAGCGTGAGCGAGTCAAGCCGGTTCCCGGAGGACGAGCGACAGGCCAGGTAGTTCGTCAGTGGACCCCAATCACAACCTTCCAGAACCGGCTGCTCCAAACGGATGTGTTTAAGAGAAGTGGGGATTCCCTCATTCCTATCTAGGTTTGACCCTGGAAAGATGGCGGGCAGGGGCATGAAACCGGAGTGTAGTGCCTTTAGTTTTGGGAATCGGGCGGACGTGTCTTCCATGACTGCGGGTTCATTCCATGAGCGGAAGTAGACAACCTCATCCCGTGGAGTGTATGAGACGAGATTGAGAAACACCTTTGCCATGGGTCTGGACCAGGCATCTTGGGACCTATTGGCGATCACCACAAATGGGGCAATCTGCGTCCACACCGGAGTCGACAGGTCAATTCCGCCCGCATCGCAAATGTGGAGCTTGGAGAGGCATCCTACTCGGGAGATAGAAAGTCCCAGGCCGGTCGGAGACCGGTCACGACGTCGGAGGTAGTCTCGAAGGTATGGCCCGAATATTCGCGGAATGTCCGCAACCATGTGGTCGCATAGGGTGATATCTAGGTCCACGTTTCTGGGATGGTCTAATCGACGTAGGAGCCCAACGATGTGTCGTGAACCTCCATCCAACTCGAGCTCTTTCAAGTGATGGAGTGACACTCGGCTGGGAGTTTCTCCACCACCACCAGCTGGGATCGCATGCTTGGAAAGCGAGACTTTCCGAAGGGAGGGATTGGAGGCGAGTATTGAGAATAATTGGGATGCGGTCGGAGCGGATGAAGGGCGACTGAAGTGGAGTGTGAGCGATGTTAGAGCTGTGGTTCGCGACGTGAGGAGGTCCCATGATGTGATTATGCAGTCACAGAGTTCGAGGCGCTGCAACCTTGGAAAACGGTAATGGGCAAAGAAATCCGAGATATCCACTGAGGTGTCACTACCATTCGACAGAATGAACGACTCCACACTGTTGGATCGAATTCCTTTGCCGACGGTAGCTAATGGGGAGATTACCGAGCTCAGAAGTGCTGTGTCCTCACTCCAGAGGTGGACCCGTCGTATTGCATCCCGGGCGGCACGATCCCGGAGCGCGTCGCATAAGGCGGTGTTGAGAGTTTCTCCGCCGTAATCAACGACAAACAGCACCAGGTCGAGTGGAGCGCTCCCAGAATAGTGGTGCCAACACGCCCAATCCGTCGGGCTGTCACCCCAGTAACTCCAAACTTCAGGGGTGCCCAAGGCGACTTCGAACCAGTGATGGCAAACGAACAGGAAATTGCGCGATCCTTCGTTCAACAGGCCGAAATCGCCCTCGAGGGTGACGTTCTGTTGGAAGATATTGCCGAGTACTTCAGGCGGGAGTTTCGAAACGTTTAATAGCGAGTTCCGAGCGCGTTTGAGCTTGATTATGGCCCTCTCGTGCTCTCTGATCTGCTCCTCCAAATCTCGGATGGATTCGATGTTGGTCTTGCCGCTGAGCCTGTTTTCGATTGGGTCAGGTTGTGGTATATCTAGATGCGTTGGTTTACACTTACAGGGATGCTCGTTTGTTAGCTCGCGGACCCGAGTCTTGACTGTCGGGGTGGGTTGGGAGAGACATAGTTTTGATCGCAGTTGGTGGAAAGTTCGAGGGCGATTCCGTCCAACGAGCGTCTGTCAACAGAATCGCCGCCGATCCCTTCATCCACACCCCGCCAGGATGATGATCCTGTCCCATTCCTGTCCCGTATCGCCACATCCGTGGAGGCAGTAGCCTCTGGTGCGGTGGCGCCCAGCACCCATAGCAAACGTCACCAACCATGCACCCGAACCATCCTCATCCCAAACCTTCTCGCCTGGAGACACCTTTGTCGCCCGGTGCTCACCTCAAGCGTCATCCAAAGTCGGCCCTCAATCCGTTGCTCCTTCACACTCCCAAGCGCAATCCTCTCCGCCCTTGGCTTTGCGGTTCTACCTATCTCGTCGCAGTGACCGTGCCGTCGTAACGGGTCGTTGGCTGCAGATCCTGCCTCACACAAAGGACACAACCCACCAATCGCGTGTGCGCCGCCTTCCAAACCCGGAACGCTTGTCTGGGATGACTATGATCTGCAGATGGGATCCGAATGGTGAGTCCCCCTGCCATTGCGCATAACCCAGACCCCGCTGTTCTTTCTCCTCTCGATTGATCTGGTCGTATATTCTAACACGAACCTCGGATATTCACAGGGTAAACCCATGCACATACCACTGTATCATGCCCACTGACTCGTGGCGCTCACTCTGAACACCGCTTTCGTGTTCCGGACCTGTGGCGGCCACCCTCCTGGTACGCGTCCCCTGCCTCCCTCTCGAGTGTACTGAAACTGGTGTTTCTAGTTTCGCTAGTTTCGTCACCACCCTTCCTCTACCTGTACATCCTCATCCTCAACACGGCCGGGGTGCACGTTTTCGATCTTCGGCCGAGGGATTTCATTCGATTTTCAGCTTCCGCGAAACCCCGAGGGTCTCGATTGTGAGCGCGTTTGGTCCCTCTCGTATGTCAGCGGGGCTGGGGACATAGAATCGTGTATTGAGCAGGAGTGATGGCTGCCGAATGAGATGGGATTTGAAACCGCTAACCGCTTCGTCTACAGCAACGCGATTTAGATGGCCTGGAGATAACGGGATGAGAATGTGACACACGGGCGAAGGTAGCTTATCTGTCTCGTTTCTGGACCCTTCAACGTTCAACCTCAACCTTTATCCGACAGACATCCTCTACGTGTTCAAGATCGCCGTGGACGTGCAGTTGTCCTCGAACCAAACCTTCACTGAACCCTGAACCACCATCCTCGTCTTCGAGACAATTGGATTTCTTCTTTGGGAGCGGGGGGGTTATCACCCCTTCGTAAGGGACGGAAGACCGGATTGTGGGAAGGGTAAAGGTGGTTGGACGTAAAGGTAGTTGGACGCCCAGGGTTCCTTTACGGCTTGAAGTCCTTGCACGCGAAGAGCATATACTAGAGCTTTGAACAGGTCGGGGTTGGATTCGATACGATGACGGCGTATGGCCTGCAAATGAAATCGTGTTCACTCTTCAATGTTATAATGCCATCAAGGGGACTTCGGAAGTGAGGCTATATTGATCCCGTGTTACCTGGGTTGTGGGTCTTGCTCCCTCGTGTATTTTCATCCTTATCCCTTTACTGAGAGATGTGGCTCGAATGTCCTTGCCGGAGTTTCTGCAGAACGCCAGAGTCGTGATCATCGAACCGAAAAGCCGATATCTGCCCGGCTCCAAGCTCTGTCTCGTACCACGACCACCATTCCACGACTCCTCGCCAGCTCCTCACGACGACGCACCAGATTTCACAAGCAAGTACCACAGTCGATGTAAGCAAATGTTTTCCACCTTTTGCACAAGTTCTAACGTGGCCGGAGCACAGAATGGACCGCGAAACCAACATCGATTCCATACACGCCGTAGAGGAGCAGATCAGAGAGTGCGAGAGGACCATCATTAAGTTCAAACGCGCTCGCAACTCATTGTTGAACGTTTCCAAACTCCCGCCCGAAATACTCGGCGAAGTTTTCCGTTGGAACGTTATCCGCAAGGGTGACTTTGGGGGATTGGATAAGGGATCGCACAACTTCCTCGTCGTTTGTCATCGCTGGTTTGAGGTCGCTTCGCAGACTCCGGAGCTCTGGAGTTTCTGGGGCAATAACCTAAAGGACTGGGCTCGGTGGTACCATCATTCCAGAACCGCTCCACTCGACCTGGTGCTGAACAGGGGTCGATTCAGCACATCCAACGACGGCGAAGGCGATCTGGACCACGACCTGCGCGGCGCGCTCAATGATCGTGCGACTGAGGACACCATCCGGTGCATTCACCTCAAAGCCGGAGGGCCAACGTTCATAGACGACATAGTCACCGAATTGACCCCAAAGGGCGAGGGGCTTCGGTCCAATGGTGTGGAGTCGTTGGTTTTGTGCCACCTGGACAGTACTAGCCCAGTGGATGTCTCCGATTTCTTTGCCCGCTACTGCTTCCCAAAATTACAACGCCTCGAGCTCACGAACTGCACGATCTCATCGTGGGACCACTTAACATCGCGAACCTCCATCCTGACAGCCCTGAAACTCGATTTCACCGATCCCTCATACATCCCGACATCCACTCCAACCACATCCCAATTATTCTCAATACTTGTGTCCAACCCTATCCTCCAGAGAGTTGCACTTCTCGGGCACGCAATCTCCAACGATGGCTGTGGCGAGTCGTCCTCTCGAGTGCGGCTCCGTCACTTAAGGGAACTTCGCTTGGGTGGGAAATTGGAACGTGTCTTCAAACTTCTCAACCGACTGGACCATTCCCGAAATATGGACCGTCTCGCCCTTACTCTCCACGGCTGCGACATTATGGACATTTCGCGAACCATTGGACCGTACATTCGAGACCACCTCCAGCGTCGTGACAGGCCTCAAGATGGACTGAACCTTCTCGTCTCCCACGAGGACGCCTGCTGTAGGCCCCACGTCATATTCCATGCAGGAAATGCGCGCAGAATCGATTTCGCTGCTCCATCAGAGGCGGACATAAACACATTTGTCAGGGTTGACATCGTGCTGCGTAGGGAACCCTGCAGGGACGTGTTGGAAGGGGTGATCCACGATCTTACCACGTACGCTCCACCGGGAGAGGTCGTCCACCTCCGGGTATATGATGTCGCCGCTAGGGTGGACACGTACACTCAATTTCCAAACCTAAGGGCGCTGTCGTTTGACAACATATCTCTGCCCGCCGCGTTTCCAAACCCACACCTGGTTGGGGAGAGAAATATATTCCCTGCTTTAGAACATATCTTTTTAGAAGACATGGATATGGAAGTT
>Ga0307511_10002175_pt1 | contig 20606 bp, 29 predicted proteins | sample 13_EM_MG_FD_200266 | JGI IMG/M metagenome (GOLD analysis project Ga0307511, IMG submission 200266) | Populus trichocarpa ectomycorrhiza microbial communities from riparian zone in the Pacific Northwest, United States - 13_EM | ecosystem: Host-associated > Plants > Roots > Unclassified | place...
GCGGCCGAACCGCGAGTTTGAAGGTACAAACGAAGGTTTCATGAGCACGGAATAATGTCACCGGACCAGGCCGGCAATAACTAGGCCGGGGGCTGTGGAAAAAGATTGTGTCTGTAGGAGGAATGATATTCCGACGAGGAGCTGCGCTGCTCGTGTAGCTGACGCCAAGACTGACGACTGAGCTCATAATTTGGAAGGGACTGGACTGTGCTTGTTATTCGAAATCCATACAGATATGTCTTCGTCGCGGCAAGAAAGTGAGGTAGCTACTGCCTCCGAATTTCCGTCTCGAGCATCAATTTCAAGCATACTGACCACTCTAATAGCTGCAGGACACCGTTGTGAGGGCTATCCCGACATTCTCTAGTTTCCGGCCACCACCGCCCAGCTCAGAGAACCAGACGAACAGACCCGGCGAATCCGTTCAACCCTCTGTGCCCAAATTCTCGAGCTTTAACCCCCCAGTACAGGTGCTAAAATCTTCTGTCTCCTCCAATGCTGCTGGCAGCTCAGATCGTGCAGGGCATAGGCACCGCGACCGCCAACGCCCGGGCAGCCGGCATAGGGATCGAAGTCGGGAGAGGGACCGCCACAGAGCCCATAGACATCACCGGAGTAAAGAGCAGCATCGGGAACACGATAAGGAATACCACCGGGAGGGTAGTCGAGAGAGAACGAGTCACCAGGACAAGGGGAAGAGAAGTAAAAGCAGAGAAAGAGAGAGGGAACGGCATAGAGATCGAGAGTCGTCGAGAAGGCATAGGGCTAGGGAGGTAGATGAAGATGAAAGACGGAAACGGAAAGAACCCGTGCCAAAAGCGATTCCTGGGGATATTCTACCTTGGGATGACGAAAATCCTCCTGGTGCAAAGCCCTTTTACATCAACACAAAAGGTGACCCAGCCAACCTGATATATGGTACAATACACAGGTATTCCATTCCGCAATATTACCGCTATGGCAAAGGCAGCATTGTAGGGCTGTCCCCAGACGTACGAATAATACAAGATAAGGGAGACGGAAAAGGGCTTGTCCTAGCTTCTGGGGCGGAGCGTGCGGAGAATCGCAAGCGAGGAGTGAATGGGGAAGGAAAACATCGTTTTGCTCTTCCAGATGCCAACGGGCTCCGGAGATTGAAAGTAGTCACGGAGGCAGATCGTAGAGAAGGAGGAAAAGCGGGCACAGAATTTGAACGTGGGTTGGCATATGTCCCACTATCATCTAGGCGAAATAAGAATGGGGGCCAGGATGGTAATGAGGAGGGTATGCATGAACGGCTGCTTTTCCATTTGGCAGGAGACCGAAATCAGCATCCCGAAGATGAGGACCTTGAGTATGCAAGTGAGTCTGATGATGAAATGGATGAAATGTCTGCTTGGAATTCTGCCCAGGTCCGGCAGAAACAACTGGAGATTCAGCGGAGGGTGGACAGTAACCCATCAGATATTTCAGCATGGCTAGGACTAGTGGCCCACCAAGACAAAGTATTATACAGTGGAGATGAGAGGAAGAAAAGAGCTACAATAGCCGAGAGAAAGAGCACAGCTGAAATCAAACTTAGTATTCTCAGCAAGGCTATGGAAAAAATGCCCCAAGATGACCGGGAAGGGAGGGAGAGACTCTGGGAGTGTTGGTTTGATGTAGCTGGGGAGATATGGGAGCCTGAGAAATTATTATCCAAGTATCGATCGACCTTGAGACAGTACCCCACAATGCACCATGTGTGGGTAAAGTACTTGAACTTCCGGCAAACAGACTTCGACAGCTTCAGATATACAGAAATGATGGGATGTTATGAGCAATGCCTAGAAGTCCTGCGAACAGCCATCCACAACAAGAATAAAGATGATCAAGGTAGCGTGCTTAATCTGCTCTGTTAAGACGTATATTGACCATTGGTATGACAGATATTCCCCGCCTTGAGGAAATCGCCCTGTACGTCATCTTCAGAGGACTAAATCTCATGCGTGAGGCCGGTTACATTGAGCTATCAATTGCCTCCCTGCAAGGTCTTCTTGAATTAAACCTCTTTGCGCCAAAGAATGTATTGAGTCAGTACCCACTGAGTTCCCACGTATCTTATGACTCCATCATGGAGCAGCTACGGGATTTCTGGGATGCCGAAGTTCTTAGGGCTGGAGAAGAAGGTGCTGAGGGGTGGTGTCGGTATGCTGAGAGGGGCAATGAGGGACCGGTACCTGGAGGGGTATGTAGGAAAGGGGCAGGGGAAGACGGAATGGATACCGATAGGGACGGCATGGATATCGATAGCGACGATCCCTTTGGGTGGTGGGTACAGAAAGAAACTGATACTACTGAAAGACGGGGTGCGTGGCCTGCCAGAGTCGTCGATGAAGCCGAAGAGGATGATCCTTTCAACGTCGTGCTGTCAACTGATATTATGCGGTGGATGTTCTGTCTCAGCAATGAGAATGTTCGTAGATTACTAGTCAGCCGCATGCTTGAATTCTGTGGACTGCCTGGATGTTTCGTAGCCCAGGAGCAGAAATCAGAAGGAGAGACAGACTCTCATCTCGACACCTTCTTATGTGGTTATGAGATAGGATCTGGGTGCTGGTTCTGGCCACAGCGAGACGAGGGGCGTAGTAAGCTGATAACATGGGAAGGGATGGAGCCTGAGAGGCAAGGAGATATGATGGATGAGCCGTTTGGGTTCAAACTCAATGGCGGATATCCCATGACCGCTGATATGCTATTTGGGAGGCAGAACGGAGAATGGGCGTATTCTCTGAGAGAAGTGCCAAATTCAGGTGATCGACTGACAGCAGACATTCACATGGCACGGAGAGTGCTTAAGATGTTGGTTGATGGACCTGTTGTGGACATTCGGTATAGCGAGAAGTTGGCACTCTTTTACTGGGCTCTGGAATGGCGGACAGCTCCCGTTAAGTGAGTATAGCATTGTTTTATGTTTGTTGTGCTAGTGCTAATCCTCTTAAAGAGCCCAGAAATTGGCAAAGAAACTTCTGAAGAAGTATCGCACAAGCCTTCTCCTCTACAGTGCTTATGCACAGATTGAGTGGCGAGCGGGTAACATTGATGTTGCGCGCAAAGTATTCAGCACAGCTCTAGGCATGTGTGGTTCCTCTCCTGAAGGCGGTCGGCGAGACGGTATTCTTCTATGGAGAATATGGGCATGGGAGGAGATAATGGATGGAAATAAGAGGGAGGCTTTGAGCGTCCTTCTATCGATTCCAGATGGTAAATTTTCAGGGGATAGAGAGGGGCATGATTCTGCTTTAAGCAAGGCAGCCCGATTACGAACAAAGAGGGTGAGTTCCCAAACAATGATAGACTGAAAGCGAGCTGACGTATACTTATTTTGGTGGATTAGTTCTTACAAGAGGAGCAAGACAGGCTAGCATCACTGGGTCTCTTAGAGTACGCATTTGCCTACAATGAAGCGATGGCCCTCATAGAGTACCTATCCTCCTCTGTTGGATCGAAGAGCACAACATTGGACGTATCGTCATCCCTACTCATATATGATTCTCTGTTGAAAGAACTGCGAGACAGAGGGCTATCAAACTCAAGACCATATGAGATTGGCTTAATGAACGGTAAAATCCGGTTACTGTACCATCATTCTCGGACCTCTAGGTCATTTCGAATGGCATTGTTACGAGAAGCCCTTGAAGAGGCGATCGTGGAAGTCAAGCAGTCGGGTAAAAAGGCTAATACTCTTTTGTGGTCACTATATGCCTGGAACGAGGGTCGGAGCCGCATCGAAGGCCGGGTTAGAGGCTGGCTAAAGGACCAAGTCGTTGGGCCCGGGGACAAGGAAAGCACTGTTGCTGGTTATGGTTTTGCCATTTGGGCCGAGTCGAGAATGACAGGCGATAATGTACACGCTGTCAGAAAACTCTTTGAGGAAGCCGTCGACTGTCCATCCACCAGAGCGAGTGTTGCTCTATGGAAGCGCTATATTGAGTTTGAGATAAGGGAAAGGGAACCAACAAGAGCAAAGCTAGCCTTGTTCAGAGCCATGAGGTGCTGTCCCTGGTCAAAAGGTAAGATTCCACAAGAATTGTTTTGATGAAAGAGAGCCTAACTTTACTGGATAGAGATTACAATGCTAGCCTTCACCAAACTGATGTCTGTCCTTGGTTTCGATGATCTAAAGAAGGTGCTTGCTATCGCCACAACAGAAAAGGAGCTAAGAGTCTACGATGCAACGACACTAGAAGACTTCTTGGAAGATTTGGGTGATGAGAAAGGGCGAGCTTTGTACCCTAGTATTAGTGAGTTGGGGGGTTCTAAGCAGAAGATGATAAATCTGCCCGAAGATGCATCGTCTCGCAGTGAGGGTGAAATGGATGAGGACTGAGTTCCGTATTTCTATAATTGCCTTTCATTGTATGTTAAATTCGTCTTCAAATTCGCTTATATACCTACCGTCATTTGTATGATAATCAAGCATTTGAAAAGGCCTGTTGGCATTGATATGCCCTGTTTTATTCGATATTTATTCACTCTGGTAACAATTGTATACATGAATGCAGCACACGAGATTAACAAGTCAAATCGTTTACTTCAAGTACTTTACGTGTGGCTGTAGGCCGGCCGCTGAGGCGATCAGGTTTAATTCTGTCGTCCTCAGCTACCTCTTGTTTGCATTTCCTGTTTTGGTTCACTGGGGTAGTGTACTTCCCAAATCAGACTAATGCACTTTGTACCCCCAACCATAAATCAGTATATTACACTTGAACTTGAGCTCCAAACGCCCCATCCGATCTACCTACCTCAGCTTCAAGCATCTCGAACAAAGCTAGGCAAACTTTTATACTCACCACAGGTTCCCTAGACACCCTATTAATACCTATCTATCCTATGGTTTTACATCACAAGGGGGTGGCCCCACAAGCGGGTTCTGCTCGACAGGACTATCAGAAGCCCGATGTTGCAGTTATGTATACTGCTATTGAAATCTTTCTGAAAGGCATGGAAGAGGAAGAGGTTCAAAAACTCATTGGTGCCAACGAAATAAACCTCAAAAGGTAAGAACACTACTGGCAGACGGGTCTGACGTTGCTGATGGGTCGAAACAGCATTGCGTCATTCACGCAAGCACTCGTGTCCTACAATCCAGATGCCCTCACTGTGACCATCAGTGGTGAACTCAGTCGTGTCAGAGCTGCAAACCAAGCCTTTAGGAGTCAGATGGAGAAAGTCAGGGAACGTGGTGCTTTCGACGAGACTAATTTTATCTTACTTGGGAAAGAGTATGCGGATGGCTTGACCTTCGTACCAGGAAAAGATCAAAATAGCTGGAGTTTACAGCCTTCTCTACTGGATGAAGCCTTCGGGCTTGGAGATGGCACTTTGGCTCATACTATAGAGCATGTTTCTGCAGGACTGTTGAAGAAGTTCTCCTACCTCGCATTGAGCAAAGATCATAGTCTGAAGATGAACGTAAGCTTTGTTGCTCTTCCCTTCCACATACAGTCAACTTACCTCTTATAATAGTTCAATCTCGGAAAGGCCATGTTCTCGAAGCCTTTCACAAGTGATACCATAATGGCGGAGGCAAAGCTCACACCTGGACAGCTTACTGAACTCCTCGAGTCAAAAGAGGTTAGCTGCCATTATGATCTGAACTTCGATGATGCAACTCTAGCCAAGCTTGAAGGTGCTCTTGCTTTACTCGGGTATCAGAAGTCCTCGGATCAGAAGACCAGGATATATATCTCTCATCGAGAAGTTTCAGATAGAAGGGCGAAAGAGGTCCTGTGGGTGGCAAAACCCAAGGAGGCGTCAAGTAAGAAACCCCATTACGATATTACTTACTCTAGAACTATTATCTAATGGGATATATAGCTGGTGGATATAGAGGCCATTTGGAAATGGTTGATGTGAGAGTCAACGAGGCCCGCACCTGCCTCATAACAACCCACAGTGTGTCCAACGTTCTCGACTGCCATGTCGAATTTACCATCTACCAAAAGGAAACTCCTTCAGTACTTCTCCTTCACAGTGGTAGACTAGGCCATAACTTCCTCTATCGAGAGAGCATGGAGTCAATTATTAGTTCAAAGGAGGAGTTGAAAGATCCATCGGCAAGAGTGCAATGCTCATCAGCCTATGTCAGAGGTGATGTTAAGGTTACGATTACAAAAATCCGCGAGAGTAAATCCTTGGTTGAAACTTGGGAAGTTTGTATCAAGGCCAGAAAACTGAAGCAAACCATCAGATCTGCAATCTTTGGAGGCAGTGTGACAAATGCTCAGTTGTCTGCGGATTTGAGACATTATTTTGATACTGTGACCCAGATCAGGGCAAGCTTCAATGGAGTAGGGATTCTCACGGAAGTGTGCAACGATAATATACAATTATCAACGGCAAAACCAACTCTGGGCCCGTCGAAGAAGCTGAATGCAAAAGCGGAACCATTCCAGCCAAGCCCTCAAACGACCACACCCCGCAGCAGCTCGGAAGATGATTCTCGAGGTACCATTCAGGTAACCTCCAAAGCGAAGGAAGCTCCATCTCCCGAGACGGTTATCAGTCTAGGAACTCCTGTCAAATCGCCTACAGCTCCGACCAAAAAAATAGAATTTCCTGCCCTCAAACCTTACATTGCCGCAAGGCAGCTACCAGCGAGCAATACTCCCAGCATCCAGTATGCAACGTTACCTGCCACAAAGGTAACTTCGAATTCCCATACTGGGGAGAACTTCAACCGGCTCATAGGCTTCGAAGGAAAAATGGTGAAGCGGGAGGGGGAGGGGGAGGTTCCACCGCCAAATACACCAGCCACTCCCAGTGGGCCTGGAAGCCCTACATCAAAATCCAGCCGCAGCAGGGCTGGCAGTGTAGCCTACACTGACGATGATGATGACCTGTGCGGAATCACTCGTGTCTGCCGCCAGCTTCCGGTATACCCTCCTCAGCTCAAAAAGATGCAGCTTGATCTTTTGGGCTCTATTGATGAGTTCCTTCGGGAAAACATCAACGAGGCAGATGACGACCTAATCTGCATGAGCCCCCCCAAGAATGCACTACGCTTGATGGATGAAGATGAAGATCTGTTGGTGATTTGAATTGTAGGCGCGGAATCTAGATGAACTATGCGGTCACGGGACCAATCACCCCTTTGAGCGTCGTGCATCGGTTGGGTATGTGGGAAAGGGCTTGAGCAGTTTCCTTTTATATCTTTTTGTATTTGTTGGCATTTGACTTATGCTTCTCTGGTTATTGCCTATCATTCTTTGCGTGGTTTTCTGTTGCATTTTTGACGTTGTTTGCTGCGGCTCTCATATTGCTTTTTCCGGCCATCTCGGCTCGCCCCGTTGGCACAAAACGTCATGTCGCAGATGGTCGCATTGGCTGTTGGCAAAAATCTTCGGGCCTTCAGGCGACAGCGCAACCACCTTCTTACCTGCGTTGAGTTGCCGCATAAGACAGATTGTTGCCTAGTATTCTATAAAAGTTCACTGAACAGGGGCCTATGCATGCATTTCCACTACATATGGGTGTTCTACTTCTATTAATCCCTAGTTCGCTGCGAATAACCATCCACCCCTTCCACTAATCCCCCACCTCGTCCCCACTATTGATATCGATATAAGTCTGGCTTGATTAGTTGCGCCAGACACTCAATTCCTCTTTATTCTACCTCGTCTGTAGCCAATACGGCGCAATCACCGAGCGACTGATCACAATGCCTTCAACTTCTGGGTTTACAACTCCCTTCATCACATTCATTCCCGCAGGAGTAGCGCCCATATGCGTGCTGCCAAATGCAAATGAACCAGACCAAAACCAGCGCAGTGCCAGTGACCCAAACTATCCTGCCTTTCAGGATGCCATGACCGTTCGAGAAGAAGTCTTTGTCACGGAGCAAGGCGTGCTATTGGAGAATGAACTCGACGAAGACGACTATAGGAGCTTCCACTGGGTGGTATATGCGAGTGTAGCCTCAGCATGTACTCCTCCACACCGACAGCATAACCATCACCACCCGGGGTCTGGTGGCGGGGGATCATCAACGACTAGAATCCCGGTGGGGACAATCAGGCTGGTCCCACCACCGCATGCGCCTCATATGCAAGTCACTCCGACGTCTCATCACCACCCGGACTCACCACCTCCAGGGGCAAACGAAGAGGGGAACTACATAAAACTTGGACGGCTAGCAACAATTCCTGCGTTTCGGGGGTTGGGGATTGGAAAGTTACTTGTGGAGACGGCGCTTAATTGGGCAGCAGAACATCCGGAAGAGATCATGGGGGATATTAAGAGTAATAAGAGGCTGAGCGTGAGTGGAGTATCGATTACAGAGCAATTGAGGAAAGCGTCAGTTGTGAAGGGGGATATTTCTGCGACGGCAAATGCGGCAAGGGTAGGGGATTTGGGAGCGCTGATGTTTGCGAATGCGAGGGGATGGGAAGGGAAAGTATTGGTGCATTCGCAGAAACAGGTTAGGGGTATGTGGGAGAGATTTGGGTTTGTATATGATCAGAGGATGGGGGAGTGGGATGAGGAGGGGATTATGCATGTGAGTATAATTAATGCTCGGGAGATATTTTGGAGATTGAATACTAATATGTGGGCGATGTAGATTGGCCTATGGAAACAACTCCAAATAAAGAAGCCCGCATAATTCAGGACTTTGGCCCTATGGTATCCAGCATCTCTCTCTCTTTTCGACAGGAGTCGAAAATTTTTTTGCCGCTAAGACTACTGGATTTAGAGGGGGGGTGACATTTGGTGGATCATGACATCATGGTGCACGATCTTGCTATGCCATTGAATGGTTGATGAAATTATGTTTTAATGAATTTAATTGTCTGTTTTTTTTGGAGAATACAAGTAAAATAAGCATTCATTTTACGAATGCACCGACATATGTTTGTTTGCATTCAGGGTAATGATAAAACTATAGTTTTGCAAAATTTATGATATTTCTAGAAATACTTCGACTAGACTACATGACACCTAATAATACTTTCATCTACAAACTACAATTCCTCTTCCCATTCCTCAACCCAGTTCTTCAACCCTTAAATGACATCCTTATCACCATGCCGCGCCCCCCAGCGTCAGCCTCTTGACATCTGGAATATCCTGAAATTGCTTGCTTGGACTAACCGTTATATCCCACAGGCTCATCGGGCATTATAGCTTTTCCTAGAGCCATCCCCATTTCTATGTCGACCTCCACAGAGCGATTGCTATGGTAGATTAAATCATGGTCGAACTTGATCCGGTTCTTTTCAAATGCGACAATGATACTGCTACCGCCGAATTCGAACATGCCGATTTCATCACCTTTTTTGAGATGTGCGCCGGGAATTTTGAGGTGGTCATGAATCCTACCCGCGGGAAAAAAGAGTTAGTATAAAAAAGATGGGAGTGAGTTAATGTATGAATGAAATGAGCGTTTGAGGGATGATTTACTTCACCGTCCCTACCTCCTTTGCCCCAATCGCCACGAAGAGTACCTCCCCAAACTCCTCCGACTGAATCGCCACCACGCATCTCGCATTGCTAGTCAATACATCGATATCACTCCTAATGCACAGCGGGTCCACGGCGTAATAATCCCCATGGATACTCTTCCACCACTTCACGTGCCCGGATACGGGCGAATGGTACCGGTGGTAGTCTTGTGGGGAGAGGCGGAATGAGGCGACGGCGGCGTCAGTCCATTTTTTGGGTACTGACTGAGTGCCAATGAGGTTTTCGAGGGTGAAGTGCTGGCCTTTGATCCAGATGGAGCGGGCTTGGGGGAGAGTGTCGTAGACGACGAGGCGGGAGTCGGCAACGCAGGTTGCGATGGTCTGGGGAGGGGGAGGGGGAGGGGTTAGTTGGGTAGAATTGAGAGAGAGGGGGGGAGAAAGGAACCTCGTCGTCGGGGGAGGTGATGGGTCGGGTCCCGGGTTTGTGCTTTCTGATGAAGAAATCTTGGAATGTCTAATAAGAGTGAGGCACGAATTGTCAGTAATGAAATGCAGTGAATACATGAATATATACGAATTCAGGGTAACACAAACCGGGTATTCATTTATATCCGAAGGTTCAAATTGGTTCATATCGATCCCGTAGGAGTCAACAAAGGCCTTGATTTGCTTCTTGGATGCTGGGCTAGATTCATATTTCCCTAATTTCATCATTTTAATTCTTTCAGTATACAAACAACCCCATCTATTAAAATTGTTTGTTGGGGAGGGAGGAATAGTAAAATATACCAGCACGTTCCGCTTTCTCATGCAACCAGAACCGTATTAACCTCGTTCGATCGACTATATAACTATTAGTTAAAAAAAAAAAAATTCAAAACATGTATAGAATTTGGGGGTAGTACATACTCCATTCCAGCAAAGGATTGAACAGTAATAGCAGCTTGATTTTCTTCCATATTGGTTGTTGCTCACGTATATACTTCCCAGTCTATCCCCATACACCCGGCCGTAAGCAAACCAACCTATTAGCCATAATGAAGGGGTTTTTTTCCAGATCATCTTCCTCTTTCGTATAAATCCCCCCTCCCCCCCTCTCAGGGTTTGCAAGAGTAATGTAAGGTATTATGCCCGACATACCTTCCGGTTCACAGTAAGCCATCCAATTTCCCGATTTTGGACCTTAAATATGGATATACTCTCAGTTAGTAACCTGAAGCTTTGATTTGTATGTGGAAATTAAAAAAACTCACAATCTTCCCCCACGTAAGGAGAGTGTCCACGCACGAATGTATATAGCTCATCAACCCCATTTGCAACAATATCTAATAGTCTGATTTTTTACGAGAGGAGGTCTCTTGAAAGAAGTTAAGAATATCAAAGCGTATGTCTGTTGATTGAACTGAAATGAATTGGGGTACATTCCGACATTCCGGGGTGTATATATATACACCACAACTTGGACGGTTCAATTCCCTGGTTGCGATATCACGTGACCTGGAACCCGTTGGCTGTGAAGTTTCGTCAAGTTGACGTAGCCAAGCCTCTCACGCAACCTTGACATCACTTCGCGATATTGCTTTCCGGAAGCTAAGTAGTGGCCATGGATCCCCAAAGTACCTACAGGTTCCGCAACATGCATGTTGTACATTAAAATTGCTTGTTTTCTACCTTAACCGGGTTTATAATAGAAAACAAGCAAAGAATACGCTTTGGCTAAAAAACAGGATCGCATAGAAATACTAGAGTATGTACTGTAGATCAATTTCCTCTATTTCATAAATCATCTCATGTACATTTAGCTGCACCAACCCAGCTCGCTCAACAATCCACGCTTCGCACATATACTGTACAGGAAAAGGTGTTCAAAGAAAACAACATCCCCCTGTCACGGCCATATTATGTTCAGATCATCAGCCAGCATGCTCTCCCCCAAACCACCACCACCACTACAGTACGGGTGGGTGCACGGAGGCAAATGTCGGCTCTGTTCCCCATACTGTCAAAGCCTCAATCACCAGACGATAAAGCAGGAATGGTAGCAAAAAAACTAGTAATTAGGATGAGGATTGCAAGGAAAGTAATGAAACCATCTGGGCAAAAAGGTGCAATGGCTGACAGGGTATTAACCATGCGAGAATACACGTCCTTGCGGGAATACACGTCAGAAAAGGATCATCTCATCAGAACACAGGGTGAAGGACCGCAGATGTTTATCGTCTCTGACTTTTGGTCAGGTCCATGAAAGCAGCGTCGATGGCTCTCTTGATCTATTGATGGGAGGTTAGTCGGCTGAATCTGAATGGTGGGATAAACACACAGCCAGACAACTTACCTCCTTGTAACTAACAATGAAGCAGTTTTGCTCATCCCGGCTCACCAACATAACCTTCTCGTCTACTCCCGAATCGAGCTTATTTAGGCATGACAGTACGTGAGCCATGTCCACGACTGGCATGCCGTGCTCATCTACCGAATGAAAGACGTAGTCCCTAAACAGCTTGATAAAATATCGGTCCCCACTTTCACTCCAATTCCTGTCATGGTCAAACTCTGGCCTCTCATTGATGAAGCCAAACTTGCTCAACAACCTCACCAAGCGAGCGTTCTCCAATTCGCGACAGAGCTCAGACTCCAGTGTATCTTCGTATTGCAAAGCGCTATCTAGGTTATTTGCCATGTAAGAAAATGCGTATTTTGAAATGAATTCATCCATGGATTTTGGCGGTATATTTGGTTGCTGAATAACTCCCATCAGATACATTATGGCGTTTTTCACATCCGCTGAATAGTACTTCGCAACATATTCCATAGACTTGTGCGGACTATGGGCGGCAGCCAATGTGTTGCAGGCAATGCATAGGATCAACCTGCCAAACTGAACAATATCATCCTGCTGGTGATCCTGAATATTCCGCTGCCCGTCCGGGTGAATAACATCCATCATACCGCAGCAGTTCAATCGAATTCTAAAGGATCAGCGGAGACCTCTAGCTACAACACTACAAATGGCCATACCTCATTTTGCTTGTTAAGAGAATTTTGGAAGCATCAATGACCCTCGCTGCAAGACCGCTTCCGTGTATAGTCCTCAATGCATTGGCAATTTGCACCATATAGCTCCATAAAACCGGCTCCGGAACAGCTGGTCCGCCTTGTGGGTGTCTTGGCGGTAAATACCTCGGATTTGGACCAAAGTGTTCATCTGCCAATGTTTTTGATAATGGGTGGTATGCATAGACAAATATGATTGCTGTCTTATTGTCAGTAGAGGTGTTGGGATAGTGAGTTAAGTGAGAACCGACATGAGTCCTGGAAACGCGTTGTTGTGAAGGCATCATATAATGTCACCATATTTGCATTTGATACTTTCTTCCACCTCTGTACCACCATGATGTCTTTGGGATCTCTTAAGCGAAACCCTGTTCCAGGAGAGAAACCAAACAGAATGTAAGTAATTACCATCCCTAAATGATATAATTTCCTGGATATGAATAATTCGCACCTTCAACTCTCCTCAAAGCGTACGTTTTTCCATCTCCGCTAGAAAAAGCTTTATAAATCCAACTAGGGTATCCAAAGATCTGTGTACTTTTTTGATTCGTCATATCCAAGGGGACCAGGGAATGGTATGCATCGACTTGTGGGAGTCCGACGTCTTTAGGACCATTCGCCACGTTTTTAGCTCTTCTGTTACTACGTCTTCTCCTTTCATCTCGAGACGGAGAAACAAAAAGGAAGGAAAGTGGAGACAATGAAGAGGCAGTACTACTTTGGAGAGTTTGGAGACTTGCTTCGCTCTTCCGCTGGAGTTCTTCTCGAAGATTGTCAGAAATGAACAGGTTGTGGATATTTCGTTGGTTTGGGTCCAAGTTCTGTTTATGAGGTCCCATTGGCGCATATAGATGGTATTGTAACTGTTCCATGTCAGAAGGTGGACCAACTAAATACGGCATCATCAAGAGCAAACCCTACCGGCTGTGAGAAGTTGCTTTGCTGCTGGTAAAATAAATCGCCCCCATTGTGCGCATATGGGTTAACTTGTTGCACTGATCCGTAGTCTGTGTAGCCGAGCATACTATTCGCTGCTCCAGCCGTCTTCAGTGGTGAAGATGTATCAGTCCTGTACTGTCCTCGATAAGGTGAACCTACGGAATCTAAGCCTAATGACTCAAATCCTTGCTGAAGACCCTGATATGCCTGTGGCTCTACTGCTTGTAAAAACCTGGGCCAATACACAATCAGCAATGCCATTTCTCGACATGGTTCGGCGGATGAACCTACCCGTCAAGTTGTGCTGTGGTAGGAGCCCTAAGGTCAGCACACTCATGTCCTTTGTCTACGAACAGTGCAAATGACCAACCTGCAGCCTTCGCCGGGGTGAACGGTGCCGCATCAGCCGTTTTCGATGTTAAGGTCGACTTTGTGGAGGCCGGGGTGAACGTGGGAGAGTCAACATTGAGTTTCCGCCTGAGACTAAACGTAAGAAAATTTAGCGAGTTAGGCCCCGTCTGCAGCTACCCACGGGCTCAACAAACCTCTCTGATGTGCTTGTGGTCTGTTGTTGTTTCCTCGAGTCGGTATCATGGTTGAATGTACACCCTACTTTCCTTCAGTATTCAGTCGTATCCGCGAGCGTCGGAAAATAACACCTTTATCCTGATAGCGGCAGTAGCCATATATCACAATATTCCGGCATGCTGTTTGTATATCCGCTATATGAAGAGTCAGCAGAAATTGTGAGGAAGGCCCTCTGTGAGAGTACTTTTCGATTTTGGCCGCGGCGAAGCATTTGCTGCGACGACTCGCTTGTTTTCATTTGGAGGTGGGGTTCCTCTCCCGGAGCTTGAACTTCCACCGCCGCCGCCACCACTACCACTACCGCCACCACCACTCGTCGCCGGTCGAGTCACTGAGACTATTGTCGAATTGGCAGAGCCCGGCCGCAACGTCGAGGCTGTCGAGGGGCGTTCGCTCATGGTACTCGAATATGCACTCTCGTGTTTTGGTCTTTTGGCACTGGGTTGGCCAAGTTTAGGTCCTGTGGCGAGGGTCAGGAAATTGGAGCAGCATCAAGCTTGCAAGGTTCGCACGGTGAGTGAGATAAAGAGCCCGCGAGCTTGCGTCCCCCGAAGCAGACAATCTCTCTTAGCTTCCGCTGATATCAGATGAGGTGTAAATAGAGTTAGGAGCATGTAGGGATTCTTGTATGGCTCAGTGGATGGCTCAAAACTTATCAAAACACCACTGGCATGCTTATATTTGGACTATCAACTAGTATACGTGACCAATTCCATGACAATTAGCTACTAAAACCTCTGGTTCGAAAACTTCAGTGAATCCGTGAGGATGAAAAACACTCACCAGGGGGACAAGATGCATACCTAGCTCTGGGTTATGCGATACCGGTATCTTGCAATTGATGGGATAGGTTGCTAGTGTGACCGTGGTTACTTAAAATCCATTTCTGGAATCTCCCTGGCTTGGCACAGGGTGTATATATCACGTGGCCAAGTAACCCCGCGGCCCCAGACAAAAGCAAACAATTGCAACCAGGCTACAGCATCACCTATGTGGAATATTACAAGTGAGCACGCCCCCCGGTAGTTCCTGCCATCAAGAAGAGGCCACCCTGTCTGAATCATGCAATGAGCAGGCAGAAGCAGGGGGCACCGTAGTCTACTGATGTTCACGTGTAGATCTTATACAGAGAGAACACCCGCAACCGCTCTTTCGTACATCTTACGCAAGCATAGCGCCTGAGGAACAGGTTTTCAGGAACACCAGAAAGAAGGGGACCGGTATCTGAGCAATTTGGTTCAGGGGGGGCAAATAAACAAGACCATGCGTAAGTATGCATGAGTTGTATCTTTTGGGGCGTTGCTATTGGAGGGCGCCATGAGTGCCTGATGAATCTTACTTGGGCGCGATATAGCGCAAAGTGATAGGTCGATCTGTTGATGTTCTGCCGTAGGACCCTCTATCGCATCGTTCAGCCGGCCAGAACCTGTAGGTATCTCAATAGAGCTGCAGCTGTCCTCACCCTCCGCAGCCTCAGACGACGAGCGACTGGGTTTTGGCAGGTGTAAGGGTAAGGGACGGGACAAGTGAGAGTCGTGGAAACGAGCTGGTTCACGGTGATGGATTATTGTTTTGGCATAGGTTGCCCCCCGCACAGAAAAAAAAAAAGGCTTTAGTCGACCACATATAACCACTAGAGTAAAAGTTTAGAAAAACATAAGGATTAATTTTTTTTCATCACAAAAGACCCAAAATTTACGTTTTTTTTTTGTATATTTGAAGTCCCATTCCAAAAGCGAGTGAAGCGGTTGAAGATCAAGTGTAACGTCACAGTAACCCGGTGCCAGTCAGTACAGCGGCTGTGGGTTCTTGTCAGCACTTAACACGTTCGCAGCCTCTCTTTGTACCGCACCCTGCCCGCACCTTTCACCCACCAACAACATTCACCGCTAGCAACAGCCCCCCCCCCTCCGACTTTGATCCCCAACCTCTTCTATCCAAACGCACGCTCTAAGATAGCAAGCAAAGCACACGGGCTGTCTTTCATTTCCTTTCCCATTTTCCTCTCTAGCACAGATAGATTACGTCTCAACTACATAAACGACCGCCCACCATGAATGTCTCTGAGGTGTTGGCTAACACCCTCTCTCCAGGTCAGTAGCCAGGGATAATTCTACAATATGGCGTTACTGACCCCAAACTAGATGCTAGCATCCGTCAAAATGCTGAGCAACAGCTGAGCTCTGCTGCTACAGAGCACTTTGTACGTTGGGATCAACCTATCTTTCTGTATTGCGTCTAGGAGAGAATGCTGATTGTCCTTGCAGGCTGAATATGTCAGGCTTCTATCCGATGAACTAGCGAATGAGCAGAACCAGACCTTCATTAGGTCTGCTGCTGGTCTGGCCCTCAAGAACGCCTTTTCCTCTAGGGAGCAATCACGGCTTCAAGAAGTTCAACAAAAGTGGCTCTCACAAGTCGATGCTACAATAAAGGCCCAGGTCAAACAAAATGCCCTCACAACTCTAGGTTCTCAAACAAATCAAGCTGGGAACGCGGCTGCACAGTTTATTGCAGCAGTTGCTGCTATCGAGCTTCCTCGAAATGAATGGCCAGAGTTGATGCCGCAGCTGGTTCGCAACGTCGGCGAAGGCACAGTCTCCCTAAAACAATCATCACTTACAGCCATTGGATATATCTGCGAAACCGATGACGAAGAGCTACGGTCTTCCTTGAACCAACACTCGAATGCAATTCTCACTGCAGTCGTACAAGGTGCCCGAAAAGAAGAAGAAAATGCCGATGTCCGGTTTGCAGCAATGACCGCATTGGGAGATTCTCTGGAGTTTGTCAAGAGCAACTTTGAAAATGAGGGCGAAAGGAACTACATCATGCAAGTTATTTGCGAGGCCACACAGAGTACAGACTTCCGGATACAGCAGGCGGCCTTTGGATGTTTGAACAGAATCATGTCATTGTACTACGACAAGATGCGATTTTACATGGAGAAGGCTCTTTTTGGGCTTACAGTTGTTGGAATGAAGCATGAAGAGGAGGAGGTTGCAAAACTAGCTATCGAATTCTGGTGTACTGTCTGCGAAGAAGAGATGAATATTGAGGATGACAACATTACGGTATGTATATCAGTAATTTCCAGACTTTAGATAGTGTGCTGACTCTGCATAGGCTGCTGAGACTGGAATGGAGCCACGACCGTTCTTCAGTTTTGCACGGGTAGCCACCACCGAGGTCGTCCCAGTTCTACTCGAGCTGCTCACGAAACAAGATGAAGATGCATCGGATGATGAATACAATGTTTCCCGTGCAGCTTACCAGTGTCTCCAGCTCTACTCTCAGTGCGTCGGAGGAATTATCATAACTCCAGTTCTTTCATTTGTCGAACAAAATCTAAGACACGAGGATTGGCGGCTTAGAGATGCCGCGGTCTCTGCATTCGGTGCTATCATGGAGGGACCGGAGCTCAAATTGTTGGATCCTCTTGTCAAGCAGGCGCTCCCTGTTTTGGTGGGGATGATGGATGATAAGGTCGTGATAGTCAAGGACTCCGCCGCTTATGCACTTGGAAGAATCTGTGAGAATTGTGGGCCGGCAATTGACGCTACAATGCACCTTCCAAGCTTGATCTCAGCACTGTTTGCAGGATTGAATGATAGCCCCAAGATGGCGAGCTCTTGCTGCTGGGCACTGATGAATCTTGCTGATCGATTCGGGTTGGAGGCTGGCGCGGATACAAACCCACTATCAGCTCACTTCGAGTCTAGTGTGCGAAGTCTATTGCAGGCCACTGAGAGGCAAGTCCCCAGGATAATGAAGCCATATCCCTAGAGTGACACTAACTTTATCATCAGATCTGATGCCGACAATGCCCTCCGAACTGCCTCATACGAGGTCCTCAATTCTTTCGTGATGAACGTGGGCCAAGACCAGTTGGCAACGATAGCTCATCTAAGCACCGTCATTATTGATAGGCTCGAGAAGACTGTCAGTATGCAGAACCAGGTTGTCAGCATGGATGATAAAAACACGTTGGAGGAAATGCAAACATCTCTTGCTAGCGTCCTCATGAGCATCATTCAGCGACTAGACAAAGAAATCAAACCACAAGCAGACAGAATAATGCAAGCTCTTCTGGGAATTTTGACGGCATCTCCCAGCAGCTCCATCGTCCCTGATGCAATTTTCGGTACAGTTGGTTCGCTCGCAAACGCTTTGGAGCAGGATTTCACTGTGTACATGGACGCATTCTCGCCTTTCTTGTACACTGCTCTTGGGAATGAGCAAGAACAACAGCTCTGCTCGCTGGCTATTGGTTTGGTTAGTGACATCGCTAGGTCTATTGGGGAACAAGTTCTTCCGTACTGTGATAGCTTCATGAATTTTCTGCTTAACAACCTCAAGGTGAATTCCTGCTACGAAACCCGTCACAAACGATTCCAGCCCTGCTAACTAGGTTCGATATGCAGAGCTCCACCTTGAGTCAGACATATAAACCGGCGATCCTTCAATGCTTTGGAGATATTGCGCAGGCAATTGGTGGGAATTTTGAGACATACCTCGGTGTCGTGATGCAAGTTCTCCAACAAGCTTCCACAATCAGTGCTGGAAACACCGACAAGAACTATGAAATGATTGAGTATGTTTTATCACTTCGAGAAGGTATTATGGATGCATACGATGGCATAGTCATCGCACTGAAGGATAAAAGTAAGTGCTATTCCAGACCTCATAGATCCTACGTGGGCATGAATGCTGATTCAATATAAGCCCAACTTCTTGCGCCCTTTGTGGCGCCGGTATTTGGATTCCTCTCGGTTGTCAATATGGATCCAGACAGGTCGGAAGCGTTAATGAGATCTGCCATGGGTGTTCTTGGGTAAGTGATTTTAATAGGACTCTACTGAGCAAATGAACTGATCATCGGAGCAGTGATTTGGCGGAGTCTTTCCCGAACGGAGAGATCGCCGACTACTTCCGTGCCGACTGGGTAATGAGTATGATCAAGGAAACTCGCCAAACCTATGGTCTTGGCAGGACTGGAGACACCGCTAGATGGGCAAGGGAGCAGGTTAAACGCCAACTCACCCTCGCCCCTCGACAGCAGTAGAGTGGGCGATCAAGCGAAGAAAGAATACACGACAAAGGGAAACAAACAACGAGGGGGTTTTACTAGTTTTCACATACTACTCGACATAGGGCTTTCAGAAGGAAATATCTCCTTGGTTCTCTTACTTTCTTTTTCGTTTGGATGGTCCGCCTGGACAGAGGTTTTTTTTCACTTGCTTACAGGCCCTAGAAATCTCTATCCTTTTATTGTAATGCAGTTGCTTTTGGAGCAGAACGGCTTGAATTTATGGTGTCCCCGGAAAGTCATCACATGTATCGCTTTTCTTTCTACAGTGGTGTTGTGTTGGAAAGATGTGAAGAATATAAACCATGTATCTTTCCTTTTTTATTCCCCCCAGCGTTACCCCTCGTCGCCTACCCCTAAGTATGTTTTTTTCTTTCTTGTCTAGTACTTCTTATTTGCAGTTGCAGGCGCTGTCACCAAGTGCAGCGCCATCCCCCTCACAGGAATTTTTACCCCTTCCGCCCCCTACACTGGAGGCACAAAGGCGGCATGCTGAGTTTGAACCGATTTAGTCAGTACCCAAACCAGCAGAATTCCATCCCAGCCCCAAGTTTGCTGCTTCGTTTACCCCCGCAACACCACATCCCGATTCAGCACCTCATGTTAAACCCCCCCCCTGCGCCCCTTTGCCCCCACGCTCTACCAGAGCTATGATATACGCCCTAGATTCACCTTCATGTAACCATTGTGCTCTTTGCGAAGCCCCATTTCTTTTTGAGCGTAACACAATCTCCTTTGTTATGGAAAATTGCTATTCTGGATTTTTTTCATGGCATGTAATTTGGACGGGTTTATTTTTTCCTTGTTTCAAAAGATTGGTCATGTACATGGTTGACGCCTTATTTCTCTTGCCAGTGGCTTGTGTACTACCCCCCCTCATACTATGTGCCTTAAACAATGGCCCTGTCTTATGAATGTCCCTCCCAGCTAACGCTCCTCACCCATATTTGGCCATCCCCTGCTGCCCGCACTATGCCATTAACCTCCCCGTGTAGCTGATTAGCCAGATGGCTCTTGTATGTTTCATTGTAATTACTATACCTCTACAAGAATAAAGAGTCATGACCACCGGTATACCACCGGTATTGATGTTTTATCATGCGCATCCAGTTGTTGGGCTAATTGAGGGACTATCGTTATCGTTATCGCTTATCGATGAATGGCTCACGTGGATGACGATGACGCGACACAGGACATGCAGCCTGCCAAGAAATGTCCTGCATCTGCAACGTTGCAATTTGACGGTCACGAGACGAGAACACTTGACGGAGATTCAAGAACATAAACATTCGAGCCAGCTACAGCTGAAATTAATCGTGTTAACTACTTCATAGGCGGAAATACCTCCCATACTAGTACATACACAGGGTTCATTGGCAAGAGGGAGCGGCAATTAGCAACAAGTTGGTCCCGCAAGGGCCATCCCCAGCTACCACCGGCCACGGGAGGAAGCTCACAAAGCAAAAAAGCAAACCACGACAAAATAAAATAAAATACATATCCATATCAGCCCT
>Ga0307511_10002176_pt1 | contig 20600 bp, 15 predicted proteins | sample 13_EM_MG_FD_200266 | JGI IMG/M metagenome (GOLD analysis project Ga0307511, IMG submission 200266) | Populus trichocarpa ectomycorrhiza microbial communities from riparian zone in the Pacific Northwest, United States - 13_EM | ecosystem: Host-associated > Plants > Roots > Unclassified | place...
CGAGCCGGCGCGGTGTTGGCTACGTCTATTCCTCATCGCACACAGACGACGAGAGGGCGGAGTACGTACTGCGCGCCTATCTGGGCGGTGCTGCCGCGGGGCTTACGCCGCGCAAGATCGGGTTCAATGCCGGGTATCGCGAGATCAACTGGAAGAAGAACTGCGTCGCGATCGGCCTGTCGAGCGGCTTCTTCGAGCCGCTCGAGGCGACGGGCATCATGTTCAGCGAGATCGCCGCCGTATCGCTCTCGAACCTCTTTCCGTGGGGCGGGGACCTCGAGATCGCCGCAAAGCAATTCAACGAGCGCATGCATCGACGCTACGAGCGTGCGCTCGACTTCATCAAGCTTCACTACTGTCTGACAGAGCGGCGCGACACGCCGTTCTGGCGTGACAACGTCGAGGCAGTCAGCATTCCCGACAGCCTGCACGAGCGGTTGCGGTGTTGGAGGCATCGGCCTCCAACTTCGATCGACATCGACCTCAACGTGGACATCTTTCCCGAGAGCAGTTGGCAGTATGTGCTCTACGGAATGGGCTACAAGACCGACCTGAAGCCGCGAGCGCCGGTACTCAAGTACTACGAGGAAGCTCGTCAGGCCTTCGCCCAGATCCAACAGCAGGCGGAATTCGCACTCCGCACGCTGCCGAAGAATCGCGAGCTCCTCGATGCAGTGAAAACTCGCGCGATCGGCTCCGCGAACTGAAGGATTGCTGTGACACCCAACGTGCAGCCCGGTTTGGACATGGAGGCCCGTAGCGGACCTATCAGGAGAATCGTCATCGTCGGCGGCGGCACGGCCGGTTGGATGACGGCCGCGGCGCTCACGCGCCTGATCGAGCATGCCGGCGTGTCAGTGACGTTGGTCGAGTCCGATGAGATCGGCACGGTGGGAGTCGGTGAAGCGACCATTCCTTCGATCCGCGTATTCAACGCACTGCTCGGGCTCGACGAGGACGACTTCCTCCGTCATACCGGCGGGACCTTCAAGCTCGGCATCGAATTCGTCGACTGGTACCGGCGCGGCAGCCGCTACATACACCCCTTCGGCACGTTCGGCGCGGACCATCAGGCCATCAGATTTCATCAGCTCTGGCTGAAGTTGCGAAAGCTCGGCGAGCCGGATCTCGGCGAACTCTGCGATTACAACCTCTGTACGACGGCCGCCGCTCAGCACCGCTTCATGCGTCCCGTGGGCGGGCCGGACTCGGTGTTGGCGTCCTTGAGATATGCGTTTCATTTCGATGCCGGGCGCTACGCACGCTACCTGCGCGAGTATGCCGAAAAAAGAGGGGTAAGACGCATCGAAGGGCGGGTGGCGGAGGTGCGGCTGCGGCCCGGGGATGGTTTCATTGCCTCCCTCGCCCTGCAGGACGGCCGCGCCGTGGAGGGGGAGTTGTTCGTGGACTGCAGTGGCTTCAGGAGTCTCCTGCTCGGGCAAACGCTCGATGTCGGATTCGAGTGCTGGAATCACTGGCTGCCTTGCGATCGCGCGGTTGCCGTGTCGACCGACTGCTCCGGGCCACTGATTCCCTTCACGCGCGCTACGGCCGATTCGGCTGGATGGCGCTGGCGGATCCCGCTGCAGCACCGGACCGGACATGGTCACGTCTATTGCAGCGAATTCATGACGGATGAGGACGCAGTTTCGCGCCTGATGGCCGGAATAGATGGCGCGCCCCGAGGCGCGGCCCGCGTCCTCGCATTCACCGCCGGCTGCCGACGCAAGCTCTGGGAGAAGAACTGCGTGGCGATCGGCCTCTCCGGCGGCTTTCTCGAGCCCCTGGAGTCCACCGGAATTCACCTCATACAGACCGGCATCGCCACGCTCATGGCGCTCTTTCCCGATCGCGGCTTCTCGCAGTCCGAGATCGATGCGTACAACCGCTACGGCCGGCAGGAGTACGTCAACATCCGCGACTTCCTCATCCTCCACTACAAGGCGACCGAACGCGATGAGGCGCCATTCTGGCGTCGATGCCGCAACATGCCGATACCCGACTCGCTGCAGCAGAAGATCGAGCTGTTCGAATCGAACGGTCGGGCGCTCCCGGCGCCGGATGAGCTGTTCACGCTGAGCTCCTGGGTCGCGGTGATGCTGGGGCAGGGGATCGAGCCCGCGGGCTACGATCCTCTGGTGGACTCGTTGCCGCTCGACGACGTGCGTAGTTTTGTGCGTCACGCGAGGCAGGTCGTGGCGAAGACCGCCCGCGCCATGCCGCTGCATCAGGCATTCATCGAGCGCAATTGCAGCGCGCCCGCCGCAGGGTGACTGACCGATGTTGGCAGTGGATCAGTGCCTTCCTGCACCGTCAGGTTCCTTCGTCGAGATGGAAGAGAGCTTTGGTGTGCTTTTCCGCAACATGGACCTCATAAAGGAGAATGACTCATGAAGATAGTCGCAGTATCGCTCGTGGCTGCATCTTGCATTGCAGGCATCGGCACCAGGACAGCATCGGCTCAAATCACTTCGCCCTATGAAGTGGTGGAGTCCGGCTATAACAACTGGTTCTACTTCAACACCTACGAGCCGTGCGCCGGCTCCCTCAACAACACCGCAACGATCATCGAGAACTACACCAATCTTCCGGCAACGACCGGACCGCTATTCGGTTGGGACCCGTACGTGAGCGGCACGAACCCGACGCTATCGGGCGACTACTACTACGGTACGGCCCTTTTCGTCTGTCACGGCTCCTGGGGCAGTCCAGCTACCACCTTGACGAACGCCGGCGGAGCCACCTTGCAGAGTATTGTCTCGGGCAGTGGAAAGGCGCTTGCCGCGGGAGTCTATTCCTGGGGACGCTATGGCAGCTCGAGCGCTTACGCCACGTACATCGACAATTATGGTCTGATCGATGGCGAGGTGCGGAACAACGATGGCACCGCGGCTGGCATATACCAATATAGTCTCTATGGAGGCTCCAGCGTGATCAACCATACGGGTGCAACTCTGTCCAGCAGGTCTCCTTATTATGCATTCGGCCTTACAGCATCCGACTACTATGGGCCCGTCAACTTCCAAAACAACGGTACGGTGACGTCCACGGCCACTGGCGGCCAACAGGGCAGCACAGCAGGCTACGGCTATTCCGTGGGCGTGGACTTATTCAGCTACAGCAATACCGCGGCGGCTCCGATCACCATTGTGAACAAGGGCAACGTCACCGGCACGGTCACCGGTGGCGTCACGTTGCAATCTGCCTATGGCATGTTCGCCTGGGCGCAGGGCGGAACGATGTCGTTCGCGAACTCAGGCACCATCCAGGCAACATCTACCTCCGCTTCGGTCGGGGCAGCCAAGGGCATCTACTGCGGTACGAATCATGGCGCTGTAACGTTCACGAACAGCGGCACCGTGGAAGCCACTGCCGGAGGCGCCGGAGGGTGGGGGGTCGGAATCGAAAACGACACCAACGACGCGGTTACCGCGACGAACACCGGTACGATCTCCCACAATAATGGACTCGGCCTGTTTGTGTATGCGACGGGAGGATCGGGAACCCTGACGGTCAACAACTCCGGTTCGATCTCGGGTGGCCTCTGGGGGATGGCATTCCATGAGTATCAGGGCAACGTCACGGTGAACGATTCGGGGAACGTCTCCGGCGCGGCCTCGATCGTCATGCCGCGCAACTCCTCATCGGTAAATACGGTCAACGCTATCAACCTGACTCAGTTGCCTACGATCACCGGCACCATGGACGGTGGTGTCGGTAGCACGACTCTCACCATGAACCTGACAGGGACGTTGCAGAGCGTCAACGGATCGAGCCCAACGGGGGGAAATGATCTTTCTTTCTACGGCCTGGGAAGCTCCGGGTACATCACCGTTTCTGGAAAAACCTACTCGTGGAAGCGAATGACTTCCGTCCAGGGCACGATCAATTAAAAGCCTCCGCTAGACGCGTCGCGGCTGCGAGGTTGGTGCATCCTTGCGTCACGACCCCGACAACGCCCACTTGTCCAGTCTAACCTCGTCAGGCAGCGGTTCGTCGGCGGAATAGCGTCTTAGATTGTCGATGAAGAGCTGCGCGCCGCGCTCATGGCGGCCATTGCCATGCGCAGCCGCGTGCTGTGAAAGCGCGATCTTGGGATGCGTCCACAAGGGGCTATCGTCCATCCGCTCCTTGCGGTACAGCCACGCCTCCTCAACCGAGTGCACGTCGAGCATCGCCCAATCCAGGTGGCCCGAATCGAGCGCCGCGAGTATTGCTGCTTCATCCACAAGAGCCGCCCGCGCGATGTTGACGAGCATGGCACCGGGCTTCATGCGCGCAATGAATTCCGCATTGACAATCTTCTGGGTGTCTGCCGTGCTCGGAACCGAGAGGACCACGACGTCGGCGCGGCCTACATGCTGCGCGACCTCGGCCGGCGTGATCAGCTGGTCCACCGCTTCCGTCCCGCTCGGGTTGCGGCGCACGCCGATCGTATGCGCGCCGAAAGCGCCGGCGCGCTCGGCGATCTGGCTGCCGATTGAGCCAAGGCCGTAGATCAGCCAGTTGGAGTGGTAGATCTCGCGAAAGTCGTCGCGCGGATATTCCTTTCGCGCGCGCGCTTCGCGCGCCAGGTCCGTGCGCTGGAAACGTTCCAGTATGGCGCGCATCACATATTCGGCGATCGAGATCGAACTAACGTGCGACGTGGTCAGGCGTACGCCGCGCTTGAGTATGTTTTGCGCGATCGGCATGTCGTAGCCAGCGGCGATCGAGTGAACCCAGCGAAGCTCCGGCGCATTTTCGAGAAGATGCTTGAACGACCGGCGCAGCGGGCCGCGCAGCGCTTCGAGCGTGAGCCAGATGACCTCGGCGGGCAGCTGCTTCGGATCTTGGCGATTGCCATCGAGTATCGCGGTCTCCGGGTCGTGAATGATCGCGTAACGCACGGGCAATGCGGCCGCCTCGAAGAGCGGCTTCCACGCTTCAAAAGCATCCTTCGCAATGACGACACAGGGAGACGGCATCTTGATCGCCTATGATCATGTGTGCCAAGAGGACGCAGGGCTCATGCCGCCTCCTGCACGCACTGTGGAGAACCAGCAACACTATGCAGCCACGCACAGCATTTTGACCTGACATGTTGAAAAAGCGACCCGGAACTATCCCTTCACTTGTCCAGGTATCGTGAGCCCAATAACTGTAGTTGACAGCTAACTGGGCGGGCAACTACTGTCATTGGACTGCCACTTTCTACATGATTGGGGGAACAAATGGAAGAGCTGCGGTTCGATGGAAAGGTCGCAATTATCACCGGTGCAGGCCGAGGTGTGGGTCGCACGCACGCGTTGGCGCTCGCCTCCCGCGGCGCGAAGGTCGTGGTCGCCGACCGCGGTGTCGCGCTAGATGGCAGCGGCGGATCGAATTCTCCGGCGACAGACGTCGTCAATGAGATCAAGGCTGCGGGCGGCGAGGCCGTCGCTTGCTTTGAGTCGGTGGCCGAGGAAAAGGGTGCCGCCGCGATGGTCGCGACGGCCCTCGACACTTATGGCCGCCTAGATGTGCTGGTCAACAATGCCGGCATCAACGGGCCCGAGTTGTTCGAGCGTCATACCGCCGAAGAGTTCAGGCGCATGTGCGATGTGCATTACCTCGGCACTGTTTATGTGACCATGGCGGCGTGGCCGCATTTGAAGAAGGGAAAACATGGGCGCATCGTGCACACGGTTTCGGAGGGTCCGCTCGGCATTCATGAAAAGATGACGGCCTATGGCGGTGCGAAGGGAGGCGTGATTGCCTTCACACTCACATTGGCCACCGAAGGCCTAAGGCATGGCATTGCCGTCAATGGCTTTGCTCCGCGCATTGCGACGCGCATGTCGTCCCCGGAGGTTCTATCCCATGTCTATGAACGCCCCGCGGAAGTCTTCGCGGCGAACATGGCCAGATTCGCCCCTGAGCTGGCGACTCCGGCGGTGGTGTACCTCTCCCATGAGACCTGCACGCTCAATGGCGTGATTTTGGTTTGCGGCGGAGGCCAGGTCATGCGCATGGCTGTCATGGAGAACCAGGGGTTCACCAGCGACGCACTGACGCCGGAAAAGATCGCGGCGAATATCGACAAGGTGATCGATATGGGCACGGCGGTGAATGTTGGTGTGGGCGCTGGTGGGAAGGCCACGATGCCTGGGGCCAAGGCCGCCGGCGGACATTAGGTCTTTCGAGCCAGCGTGATCGTTGAACGCCTCCAAGCGATCGAAGTAGAGCGTTTCGTGTCCGATCCGCTGTCGAAGATATCCTGCGTTCTTCCCTTCGACGGTGTCTGGCCCCGGCTTGCGGGGGAACCGCGATTCTGCGGCCCGAGCGCCGCTGTTCTTGGCAAAGTTGAGATCGGAGCAAGAGCAGCCCTTGCGGCAGGCTCCGTCATTCGTGCTGACGGTCATTTTATTCGCATTGGCGATAATTTTTCCCTGGGTGCAGAGTCAACCATCCACATCGCGGGTGACAGATACCCCACCCTCATCGGCCGTAACGTGGCGGTCGGTCGCGCTTCGGTGATCCACGCCTGCACGCTGGGTGATCATTGCGTAATCGGTGATGGGTCCGTCGTTCTTGACGGATCCGTCGTTGAGGATTTCGTCCTGGTCGAGCCGGGCTCGATTGTCTTTCCCAGATCCAACCTGAAAACGGGCCGAGTCTACGGCGGCTCTCCGGCAAAGCCCATCAGGTCCCTAACGCCAGACGAATTCGAGCGGCATCGTAGCTTTGTCGAAGAGGGGATCTACACGTCGCCGGCGCCAACGTCCGCAGCGGGCACGCCGACCCGGGGCGCTCTTGGCGCGGAGATCTTTGTCGCCGAGACCGCGTGGCTCTCAGCCCGCGTGGAAGCGGGTGCAGATGCGAGCGTCTTCTTCAGCTGTCTCCTCGATGCGGGCAGCCATTCGATCGTCATCGGACGGAGGAGCAACGTTCAGGATAATACGCGTATTGCGGCTTCGAAAAATAACGTTGTTATCGGAGAGGATACGACGATCGGACACAACGTCCGCCTGGAATCGTGTGTGATCGGCGATCGCAGCCTGATCGGTATCGGCAGCGATCTCGCCGCAGGGAGCATCGTCGAGAATGATGTTCTGGTTGCGGCCGGCTCGACAACGGATGTGGGGCAACGTCTGGAACAAGGCTGGGTTTGGGGCGGGCGGCCGGCTCGGCCACTCTCAAAGCTTGATGACGCGAAGCGCGCGATGTTGCAGGCGATCACCGCCCAGTATTGCGTCTACGGCAGGGCGTATCGCCTGGCGCAGGGTTCGACGCATACGGGCGGTCAGGCATAGCTGAGGCGGCGGATGCGCACAGCAGCCCGGTCAGCCCATGAAACGTAGGGAAGACAGCATGGCGCGCGAGGCGACCGCCCAACATTCCTTCCGCACGGCAGGCTGGGTGGGCTCCGCCCTCAGTTCTTGAGCACAACGCGCCCCACGACCCTTCCGGCGCGCAGCTCGTCGATCCATTTCTGGACGTCGCCCATAGGCTCCTCTCGCATCGGTGTTGGCTTGATCTTGCCGGAGCGTGCGAGCGCCATGAGCTCATGCGCCTCGGCCAGGGTCCCTACCATAAAGCCCTCGACCGTCATCCGCTTGTAGACCCATTGAATCATCGGGAGGTTGAAATTACCCCCCATCAGGCCTGAGACCACGATCTTGCCGCCACGCGCGACTGCGGAGATCGCAAAGGCCATGGATTTATCGTTGCCGGCAAAATCGACGATTTCGTCAAATCCGCCCTCTGTCTCTTTGACGATGCGTTTGACGATCTCTGCTTCCGCGGGATCGTAGGCCGCGTCCGCGCCGTTGGCCAGCGCCGCCGCGCGCGCTGCCGGGCTCACATCCGCCACCGAGATTTTCTGTTTGAACATCGCTTGCGCGAACGAGAGCCCCATCATGCCGACGCCGCCGAGGCCGATCAGCAATAGATTGCGCTGTCGCGGTCGATCCACGAGGCGCTTCAGCGCGCCATACGCGGTCACCCCGGCGCACATCAGGCCTGCTGCCTGGTTGACCGGCAGCGGATCGTAGTCCAGGAGGTATTTTGCGTCAGGCACCAGGACGTGGCTTGCGAATCCCCCGTCGATCGCCAGGCCGAGAAAGCGGTGTTTGACGCAGAGATTTTCGTCGCCATTAGCACAGTGGCGACACTGGCCGCAGCCGATCCACGGGAACACCGCTTTGCGGGTGCCGATCAGGCTTTTTGGCGCCTCTGGACCTGCCTCCTCGATGACGCCCGCGATCTCGTGTCCGAGCGTGAACGGGAGAGTCATGCCGCGCGTGGTGTCAAGTCTCTTGCCGTCGCCGAGGTCCGCGTAGCCATCCTGGATATGCAGGTCGGAATGACACAGCCCGCAACGCTCGATCCGGACCAGGACTTGCCTTCCCGTCGGCGTCGTCGTCTCGACGACGGTTTCACACAGGGGCGCATCAAATTTGACCAGTGACTGGCGTCGCATGAGCGTCATGGTGTTCTTCTCTGTTTACGCCGCAACCTTGCCGAGCAGAGCGTCAGAAATGATTCGCAACTGGATTTCAGACGTTCCCTCGAAGATCTTGGTGAGGCGCGCGTCTCGCCAATAGCGCTCCACTGCGAAATGGGTCGTGTAGCCTGCGCCGCCGTGGATCTGCATACCTTCGCTGGTTACGCGCTCCGACATCTCGCTGGCGAACAGCTTTACCATCGCAGCTTCGGTATCGCAGCGGTAGCCCTCGTCGATCTTCTCGCAGACCGAATAGAGTAGCGCGCGCGCGGCTTCAATCTGGGTGGCCATGTCGGCGAGTTTGAAGCGGATCGCCTGGAAGGCTCCGATCGGCGAGCCGAACTGTGACCGCTCACGCGCGTACTGAAGCGAATCATCCAGGCTACCCTGCGCGAGGCCTATCGATCGCGCCGCGGTATGGGCGCGCGCAGTTTCCAGCCCGGCGGTGGCGAGATAGAAAGCCTTTCCTTCTTCGCCTACCATGTTTGAAGTTGGAACGCGGCACCCATCGAACGCGAGTTCCCACGTGGTCCAGCCGTGGTAGCCGATCTTGGGAATCACGTTACCCTTTACGCGGTCGGGTAGCTGGCCGCGCGGCTTCTCGACCATGAACGCGCTCAGGCCGCGGTGGCGGGCTTTCGGGTCGATCTGTGTATCGGTGCGCGCGATTACCAGTATGAAGTCGGCTTGGTCCGCGAACGTGCACCAGTATTTGTTGCCGGTGATCTCCCATTCGTCGCCGACGCGCACTGCGCGGCACGAGACATTGGCGACGTCCGAGCCGGCGTTCGGTTCTGATAGCGAATAGGCGCCGAGGAACTCACCGCGCGCCATACGCGGCAAGTACTCGGCCTTTTTCTCGGGCGACAACCCCTTCAACGCGCCGATCAGGCCATTCCCGCGCGCGATCAGGCTTCCCACACTCATCCAGCCGCGCGACAGCTGCTCGGCCACCAGGCAGTACTCATACGCACCGAGCCCGAGCCCGCCGTATTCCTCAGGGATCAGCAGCCCGAAATAGCCGAGCTCGGCCATCTCATCGATCAACTCACGGGGCATCGCGCCTTTTTCCGGGTCCAGCCGGTTGGCGATCGGCAACACGCGCTCCATCGTGAAGCGGCGGGCAGTCTCTTGGATCAAGCGCCGTTCTTCGGTCAGCTTTTGCACCCTTGGCTCTCATTCGTGGTTGACTATGACCGTACATAGTTTTTAGATGATTGGTGCAGGACGTGCAAGGATTTTCTGCTGAGACAAGATATCTCACTGAAATTAATAGATAATTGTGTATCACGGTCTCGGCGGGTGCATGTTGACACGCTGCCGATTGTCCCGCACTTTGTACGTATATATGGGTCATTTGTAACCGGGCTGGCTGCGGCATGGGGGGCGAGGTGGGAAAAGAAAGGGCGGGAAATTACTTCGAGGACTTTCGCCTCGGCATGCAGATCCGGCATGCGACGCCTCGCACGCTGACCGAAGGTGACCGCAGCCTGTATATCGGGCTTACCGGTAGCCGCACGGTGCTCGGTACCGCCGAGACCAACGCGCAGCAGCTCGGCTTCGAGCGCCGTCCACTGGAGGATCTGCTGGTATTCAACACCGCGTTTGGCAAGACGGTCCCGGACATTTCGCTGAACGCAGTGGCCAATCTCGGCTATGCGGACGTCCGTTTTATTGCCGATGTCTATCCCGGCGATACGCTTGAGGTGAAGTCGGAGGTCATCGGCCTCAAGGAGAACTCGAACCGCAGGAGCGGCGTGGTCTATGTGCACTCCACAGCGGAGAACCAACATGGGCTCGAAGTGCTGACCTGGATTCGCTGGGTGATGGTGCACAAGCGCGATCACAGCTCAGCGTGCGCGGAGCCGGTCGTCCCAGCGATGGACGCAGTCGTATCCCCCGCGCGGTTGCCGCGTGGGCGATACACGAGGCGCGTCCAGGATATAACCACGATGACAGGGGTGGCCGATCTGTGGGATGACTACGCGATCGGCGAACGCATTGATCATCCGGGCGCGATGACGCTAAACGACAGCGATCACAGCATCGCGACACGGCTCTATCAGAACACTGCCAGGACGCATTTCAACGGCTTTGCGATGGCAGCCGCCGGGGGCCGGCGGCTGGTCTATGGCGGCCATGTTATTTCGCTGTGTAAGGCCCTTGCCTATGACGGGTTCGAAAACAGCCTCTCGATCGTCGCGATCAACGGCGGCAGCCACGTCAACCCGACCTTCGCCGGCGACACAATTGCGTGCGCGACGATAGTGTTGGACAAGATTGAATGGGGCGACTCGCACGTCGGCGGGCTGCGGCTGCGGATGATCGGTATTAAGGACGCCCCTTCAGCATCGATCGTCTTTCCCGACGCCGGGCAGAGCAGGCAGGCCCACCCTTCGAACGTGGTGCTGGATCTCGACTACACAATCGTCATCCCAAGAAAACCTTAATCATTGGAGAAACTGATGAGCATGCCAGTCCACCCGAAGGATGCCCTCTTCGCCGGCGAGAGAGCGTTTCCGGCGCTCGCCGCGTGCGAACACTTTGCGGGCAGCGAGAAACTGATCGGCAAGGCCATGGACCTGCAGGTGGAGTATGGTCCAGTCTTCGATATCACCTGCGACTGTGAGGACGGCGCTGCGTCAGGGCAAGAGCGCGAACATGCGACGATGGTCGCACGCATGATCAACTCCGATCGCAACAAGTTTGGCAAGGCTGGCGCGCGCGTTCATGATCCGGCTCATCCCGCGTGGCGGCAGGATGTTGAAATCATTGTCGGCGAGGCTGGCAGCCGCGTGGCCTATGTCACGATACCCAAGGCGACCAGCGTCGGCCAGGTGGCCGAAGTGATCGCCTACATCGGCGCGGTTGCGCGCAAAGCGGGCATTACCCGCATCGTGCCGGTACACGTGCTGATCGAAACGCATGGAGCATTGCGCGATGTGTTCGCAATCGCCGCTTTGCCGCACATCGAGGTGCTCGATTTCGGGCTGATGGACTTCGTCAGCGGCCATCACGGTGCGATTCCAGCGGCCGCAATGCGCAGCCCTGGCCAGTTCGAGCACGCTTTGCTTGCGCGCGCGAAGGCCGAGGTGGTCGCCGCCGCGCTTGCGAACGGCATCGTGCCCGCCCATAACGTCTGCCTCAATCTAAAGGACGCGGAGGTGATCAGCGCCGACGCCCGCCGCGCGCGTAATGAATTCGGCTTCCTGCGAATGTGGAGCATCTATCCGGCGCAGATCCGCCCGATCGTCAACGCCATGCGCCCGGATTTCACCGACGTGACCGATGCGGCGGCGATTCTGTTGGCTGCGCAGGAAGCGGACTGGGGGCCGATACAGTACAAGGGTGAACTGCACGACCGAGCGACTTATCGTTACTTCTGGTCCGTGTTGGAGAAGGCGAAAATGACGGGAATGGGGCTACCGGCCGATGCTGAGCGGCAGTTCTTTGCAGGCTGAAATGATGTTTGAGGGAGGTTCGTGAGATGCGACGCGGACGGCGACTCGTTGTCAGGGGCTCATCAGGATGGGTGTTCAGTGTGGGCAGCATTCGTGGCAGCCGCGTCTTGCGGAGTTGTGCATGACCGCTGTTTCGAGTAACCCCGAGGCTTCCAGTACACGCTACGCCGAGCTTGCCCAAGCACTGGTGGGGGAGATCGAGGGCGGGCGCTACGTGGTTGGCAGCCTGCTGCCGACCGAGCACGAACTGGCGGAACGCCACGGTTTGAGCCGCCACACAGTGCGAGCGGCACTCAGGCTGCTGCAAGATACCGGCTATGTCTCGCGCAAGAAGGCGGTTGGAACGATTGTCGAAAGCGCGAATCCAAATCTGACCTATACGCAGTCGTGTAGTACCGCTGAAGACCTGGTGATGGTCGCAGCCACCGAAGTCCGTTCGATCGAAAGTGTCAGCCCAATAACACTCGATCGCAGCACCGCCCGACGTCTGGAAGCGCCGGTCGGCAGCCGGTGGATCCTGGTGTCGGCCACCCGGGTTGATGTGCGCAGGAGCCGTGCACCCGTCGCCTGGGCTGATATCTATATCGACCCGGTATTCGCGCGCATTGTTGATGATGTTCGCGCCCATCCCGATGTGCTGGTCAGTTCGCTGATCGAGCGCGAGTTCGGGGTGGCGATAGCCGAGATCCGGCAGGTGGTGAGCGGGATGCTGATCGAAGCGCCGCTCGCGGACATTTTGAGTGTTGCGCCAGGGTCGGCGGGGCTGCGCATACTGCGTCAATACAAAACCGCCGCTGGGCGCATCCTCGAGATAACCGATACATGGTATCCCGCAGATCGGGTGTCGGTATCGTTCCAGTTGAAACGGAGCAAAGCGCCGCGATGACGGCGAATCGAAACCCACCCCCGTTGTGGGGTCTTTGGGGGCGAGATCAAGGAGGCGAGGGTGGCTGACTACGAAGTCCGGCATGTGCTCGACGTCAAGGCAGGACTCGGCGAGGCACCCCTGTGGTCGCTCGAGCAGCAGGCGCTGTTCTGGGTCGACATCCATCGCAACTCCTTCAACAGGTTCGATCCTGTGTCAGGATCGAACCGATCCTGGTCGCTGCCGGCCGCACCCGGCTGCTTCGCTTTTCGTGTTGGTGGCGGTGCGGTGATTGCGACCGATCGGGGTTATTATGATTTCGCCTTCGCCACAGGAGCGATCGAACTGATCCGGGATGCGCCCTTCGACCCGGAGCAATTTCGCTTCAACGACGGCAAGGCCGATCGGCAAGGGCGGTTTTGGGCCGGATCGATCCAGAAGAATTTCGACCCCGAGGCGACAGGTCAGGCGACGTACTATCGCTACGAGGCGGGCGCGGTGATACCGGGAATCTTCGGCATCACGGTCCCCAACGGAACCGCCTTCAGCCCCGACGGTCGGACCATGTACCACTCCGAGTCGATGCAGCGAGTCATCTATTCGCTCGATTATGACCCGGATACCGGCGTTGCCTCGGGGCAGAGAGTATTTGCCAGAATGCCGGATGGATTCGGCATTCCCGATGGCGCAACGGTCGACACCGAAGGCGGCTTCTGGACGGCCGTGCCGTTTGGACAAACAGGCAAGGTTGCGCGCTTTACCCCGGATGGACGGCTCGACGTCCATTTCGACGTCCCCGTGTTGGTTCCGACTATGGTTGCGTTTGGTGGGTCGGACATGTCGACATTGTTCGTCACATCCGGCCGCATCGAAGCGCATCTCAATAGACCGCAGTCCCCACTCGGAGGTGATATTTTCGCCGTTGAGACCGGCTATCGCGGAATTCCCGAGATTCCCATCGCCAGGCATGACGGCAAGTGATCGAGTCCAGTCGGCCATGCCCCGCACCGATTGACTCAACGGGACAGCTCGACGGGGCCCAAACTGGGTGTTTGAAAACAGCAAAGAGGTGACAAATGGCTTCCGTTTCGCAAGACAAGTTGTCCGAAGTCCATCGCACGGCGTTTTATGCGGCGGCGATGCGGGCGGGGCATTTCCTGCAGGGTGCCGAACCCAAGATTTTCCGGGATGAGTTTGCGTTGAGTCTGACCGATATGACGGCAGAGGAGGCGCTTGCATTTACCGCAAGGGTGCCGCAATCGAGCGCATCCACGGCCGTCCTGCGCAGCCGCTTCACGGAGGACCGCCTTGCCGCGGCGCGCGAGCGTCTGCACCAGTATGTCGTCCTGGGGGCAGGCCTGGATTCCTATGCGCTGCGCATGGCAGACCGGTTGGGCGCAACGATCGTTTTTGAAGTTGACGACCCGCCGTTTCAAGCCTGGAAGCGGCAGCGGATCGAAAAGTTGAGTTTGAAAGTGCCGCAGCAGCTGCGCTTTGTGCCGTGCGATTTCGAGCGGATGTCGATCGATCGGGCCCTGGCCGAAAGCGGTTTCGCCGAGAACGAGCCATGCTTCATTTCGTGGCTGGGGGTGACTCAATATTTGACGGGCGCGGCCGTCCGCGAAACCTTGCGCTGGGCCGCTCGGCGCCCTTCAGGCTCGGAGATCGTCCTGACATTTGTGGAACCCGATGCCGAAGCAGAAAGGCGCGCGTCACCGCAAGGCGTCGTAACCTACCTCTCTTATTTCTCAGAAGACGAGATGACGCGGCTATTGAAGGAGCTCGGCTTCAGTCGCATCGAAATGCTCACACGCACTGGGGCGCAAGAGACCTATTTTCAGCAGAGGTCTGATGGGCTGAAAGCGCCCGAATTCCAACGTGTGGTGAGCGCGATCGTCTGAGGTGCCAGAAGGCTTTTGAGCGTCAACTCAAGTGAAGCCGTGCCCAGTGCCGATCGGAAAAGTCACCGACCGTGCAGGTCGGTGATGCTGGTACGCTGGATTCAGCCCCGCGCACTCTCGGCGGCACCTCAAATCGGAGGTGCTCGCGCGACATGCGGTCCTGGCGCTCGATCAGGCGCTCTGCACCCATTTCTGGCACCGGGGCAGATCGATCAAGCTCCGGCCGGCATGGCGCCAGGGGACGGCATAGGCATCCACCTCGGTCTCGACCTCGACCGCGCAGTTGCTGGGCACCTTGCGTGCCAGCTCGCGGATCTGACGGAGGGACGGTCGGCCAGCCCGTTCCCGCACCTGCCCCAGGGTCGATGCCCGGTTGGCCGGGATCCGGTCGCCTGATCCAGTCTTCGATTGCGTGCTTGACGTGGTGGGATGGTGCGGTTAAGAATTAGTGGAGCGAGCGCTCCACTCGCATTGGAGTGGGGACTCAATCGGAGGTCAGTGCGAGGCCCGTCGAATGAGGTCTGGGCCGGTTGAGGAGCAAGCCCGTGGAGTCAGTTGCGAAGGTTGCCGACGTCGGTCCCGCCCGCGCCACCGGTGCACAAAAGACAGTGGATCTGGCGACATTCAAAGACGCGATGAGCCGCTTTCCGAGCGGCGTTGTCGTGGTGACCACGCGCGATTCCAAAGGCAAGCCGTGGGGATTTACCGCGAGCTCCTTTTCGTCAGTATCACTGGATCCACCGTTGGTGCTCGTGCCCCTGGCGAAAACCGCCGAGTGCTATCAGGCTTTCAATTCGGCCGAGTGGTTCGCGATCAGTGTGCTGAGCGCGGAGGATGAGGTGACTGCAGCGCGCTTCGCGAAACGGGGTGCTGATAAATTCGCCGGCATGAACGTTGAGACTGACGAACACGGCTCACCGCTGTTGCCATCTGCGGTTGCCACGCTCACATGCCAAAGATTCAACGTGCACGATTGTGGAGACCACGCGGTCATCGTGGGGCGTGTGACAATGGCAGGCCTGGGCTCGGACGACAGTCCGATGGTGTATTCCAGTCGGCGCTTCGGGCGTTTCGTGGGTGCGCCCCGCACCGTTCCTACTCCGCATGTGGCGAGCCCTGTTCGGCACTGCGTCAGGTGTGGGTCAGGCGTGGTCACCGGTGTGCCCGAAGGCGATACAGTCGCTCGGCATATCTGCCGCCGGTGTGGCAACATCCACTATGTGAACCCAACAGTGGTCGTTGGATGTGTTGCCGAGACCGCCGATGGGAGGATCCTGATGTGCAGAAGGCGGATCAGACCGAGGCGCGGGTTCTGGACCTTCCCTTCGGGCTTCCTGGAATGCGGTGAATCGGGAGGTGAGGGGGCGCGCCGTGAGGTGTTGGAGGAGACGCGGGCGCAAGTGCACATCGAAGGACTGCTTTGCGTGTTCGACGTGCCGCAGATGAGCGAGGTGCATCTCGTTTATCGGGGGACCCTGCGGAGCCTCACCCTGGGACCCACCGAGGAAAGCTCTGAAGTGACCTTGATGACCGAAGCCGAGATTCCCTGGGATGAGCTGGCGTTCACGTCTATCGGCGAGAGCTTGCGCCGCTACTTCGAGGATCGCCGGCAGAAACAGAGGGTCGTTCATACACTCGACCTGCGGATGGCTCCTCCGGGCGAGAATCGCGATGAGCTCGCTCCTTCTGTCTGTGGAGCGTCACGCTGAGCAGCCGATCACGGCTTCGACCGGCACCGCATCCAGATCGTTCAGTGCATAACCGACGCTGAAATTTCCACCCAGTGTCGCCAGGTCTGCAGCAGTACCGGCCGCATAAAGGAACGCATGGCTCTGTCCATCCGCTCTTGCGGAAATACCGGTGGCCTTTCCCGAGGCGCGGATCGCGGTCGCGACTACGTAATCGCCGCCGAGTGAACCGATGTCGGTCGCGTGGCCATTCCCGTAGAGAAATCCATGCAGAGTGTCGCCAGTGTGGAAGGCTCCGTCGAGAGTGCCAACGTTGTTTATCGCTCGCGTGCCGGAAACACACGAGGCCTCTTGAGCATTTGGAACAGCAGTTGATAGGGGTCTGCGGGTGGCTCATGGACAGGCTGCGCAGAGGAGCAGGCCCCATGGATCGATGCGGACGCCCGACGCCTTCACTTCCGGAAAGCCCGGTCCCCGCACCTCCTGCCCCAGTGCCGATGCCCTGTTGGCCCAGCGATCCGGTCGCCCGATCCGTTCTTTGATTGCGTGCTTGACGTGGGGGGGTGGTCCGGTTGAGGATTGGAGCGAGCGCTCCAGTCGTCTTGAGTGGAGACTCGAACACAATCAAAGCGAGGCCGTCGAGTCAGATCGGCGCCCGGTTGAGGAGCAAGCCCGTGGAGTTAGTTGAGAAGGTGGTCCAGGTCGGCGGGGTCGGTGTGGTGACCCTGGAGGGCGGTTCAGGTCGTCCGTTGCTGATGCTGCACGACGAGCTCGGATTCCCGGGGTGGATGCGGTGGAACGAGGCGCTGGCGGCCGCGCGCCGGTTCGTTGTGCCGTTGCAGCCGGGGTTCGGGCGTACGCCGCGGGTAGACTGGTTCGAGTCGGTGCGGGACGTGGCGGCGTTCTACGCGCGGATGCTGCGAGAGTCGGGACTGGGGCCGGTCGATGTGGTGGGTTTCTCGGCCGGGGGATGGATGGCCGCAGAGATGGCCGCCTCGGACCCGGGGTTGTTCGAGCGGATGGTGCTGGTGGCGCCGCTGGGCATCCGCCCCGTTGAGGGGGAGATCCTCGACTTTCTGGCGATCACGATGCGTCGTCACGTGATGGCCACGGTCAGCAACCCGGATGCTGAGGAGCTGACCACCATGTACGGCGGTGGGATCTCGCCGGAGCAGTTTGAGCTGTTCGAGGCGGCACGGGCCGAGACCAGCCGGCTGGCGTGGGAGCCATTCATGTTCGATCCCACTCTGCCGTACCGGCTGGCGGGGGTGCGGGACCTGGACACCCTGATCATCTGGGGGGAGCGGGACCAGGTCGTTCCCCGCGGCTGTGCCGAGGCCTACCAACAGGTCATCCCCGGCGCCCGGCTCGAGGTCGTCCCCGGTGCCGGCCACCGACCCGAGATCGAGGACCGCGACCGGTTCGTCCAGCTCGTGTCTGAATTCCTGGAAACACGTCTGCCTGACAAGCTGTCCGGCCGAAAATCATCCGTCCGCGTGAATTGAGTCGGGCTCGCCCGGGAGAGATGCGCAATGCAGTTTAACTACATCACCGAGCGGCCCTATCGAGGCCTGACAGAGGATCAGATCTACGAGCATGGGTCGTTCTTCACCTATCCCAACTCGGCCTTCGACGCCCAGCTGGCCTCTGCTGACTACAACGCCTACCTGGACGAGGCGGTGTTGGCCGAGCAGGTCGGCTTCGACGGTGTCGGGCTAAACGAGCATCATGGGAATCCGTTCTGCATGGGTGCGGTGCTTAACGTGGAGGCGGCGGTGTTGGCCCGGATCACCGAGCGGGTCAAGATCGTCCTGATTGGCAATCCGATCCCGGTGAGCCGCAATCCGCTGCGCCTGGCCGAGGAACTGGCCATGATCGATCTGATCTCGAGGGGCCGGCTGGTCACAGGCTGGGTGCGCGGTTCAGGTCCGGAGCAGTTCTTCAACAACATCAACCCGGCCTACAACCGGGAGCTGTTCGAGGAAGGCCACGATGTCATCGTGCAGGCCTGGACCCGTCCGGGGCCGTGGCGGTACGAGGGCAAGCACTTCCACTACCGGCATGTGAACCCCTGGGCGCTGCCTTTTCAGAAGCCCATCCCGCCCACCATCATCCCTGGCTTCCTCAGCCGCGAGACAGCCCAGTGGGCAGTCGCCCACAGCTACCCCTATCTGGGGCTCGGCGGCCCCCTCAAGCCCAACGCGGACCTGTCGGACTTCTACGCCGACGAGTTCGCCGCCCGCGGTCTGCAGGCCGGGCCGGAAAACTTCGGTCATGTCGTGTTTGTCTACGTTGATGAGACCACTGAGCGCGCCCAGGAGATCGGCCGCGCCCTGCTGTTCGCCGGCGGCAACGCCAACTTCGCCAAGGCCCAGCACACCCTGCCCGCCGGCTACAACTCACCCGCGGCGATCAAGCGCCTGGCCAGCGTCCCTCAAGGCGGCTGGCTCGGCGTCACCAAGGAACGCCTCGACGAGGAGAAAGTCGACATCAAGGCCGCCAGCCTCGCCGAGAGCCGGCGCCGCACCGAAGCCAACTACCAAAAGATGCAGGAGAACTTACAGATCGTGGTCGGCACGCCGGAGCAAGTCACCACCAAGCTCAAGACCGTGCTGCGCTGCCTGCGCCCCGGAATGCTCTTCATGATGGGCCCGTTTGGCAACGTTGCCCACGAAGACCGCCGTCGCAGCATCCGGCTCCTCGGCCAGCAGGTCCTGCCGCACCTTCGAGCCGAAGCACAGCGCCTGGATCTCACCGACATGTTCCAACGCGCCCCCGGCTCGGTTGCTCTCACCCCCGGCCAACCCCGCGCCGCCGTCGTCGATCGCGATGCCATCGACAAATACCACGCCACAGCCCTGGTCGCTTAGCTTAGCCAGGAGAGTGATGGCTTCCGTATTGCTGCCGCACTGAGTCAGCCGACAGGATTCAAACAGATGGCACGGCGTTTCAACACTTGGACAGACCTGCTCATGTCGGGCGCGGAGCGCTGGCCTCACGGCGTTGGCTTCGCTGTCGTGAGAGACGGTTCGCCTGGCGAGGAGATTGAGCGGCAGGCCTTTGTGGACCAGGCGCTGCGAGTGTCACGCGGCCTGCAAGGTCTAGGTCTGCGCAAGAGTTCAGTCGCGGTGCTTCGGGGAGAGCCGTCCATCTCCTGGGCCGTAACTTTCGCCGGCGTGCTGCTCGCCGGGGGGATGCCGGCGCCCATTCACGCCCGCTCAACGAAGGCGGAGCTCGCAAGAGTGATGGCTACCGCGCGTGCCGACTTCGCCGTAGTAACCGCCGGGAGTCTAGCCTCGGATCTTGATGGTCAGGACGCGGACAGCAGGATCATCACCTTCGAACACATCAGTAAAGACCGGCCTAGCGTGGAGGAGATGTTCGCGCTCGAACCTGCAACGCCCGTGCTCTGCCATGACACAGACCCTGGCGTCGTCATGCAGACCTCGGGAACGACCGGACATCCCAAGTGCGTGGTCCACACCCACGCAAGTCACCTGGAGTTCATCGACCGATGGTGCGAGCTCACAATGACGGCGGAGGACAGGGCCCTCTCGTTCCTGCCGCTGAATCATCAGTCGGGCCTCCTGCTCTCCTGGCTGTCCGCCTACTCGCTGGGAAGTCCCTACTACCAATTGAGCCCCTTCACCCTCGCTGGCTTCTGGGACGCGGTACGCACCTACGGAATCACCTGGACGAGCCTGATCGCGCCAGTGCCGGCTTATATGCTCGAGGCTGAGCCGAGCGCCGACGACCGGAACCACAAACTGCGGTTCGTGGCTGGCTCTCGCCGGCCCAGCGAGGTGGTCGAGTTGGAGCGACGCTTCGGCATCCGACTGATGCGTCCGTACGGGTCTACGGAGACCACTATCGTGGCCATGTCCGTGGACCATGACAGACCTGAGGTCCGGGGGTTGACAGTCGAGCAGCTTGCCAGCTGTGCAGGACCGCCGGTACGGGAATGGGCCTTCCGAATCATGGGTGAGGATGGATGCGAATTGCCGCGTTCGACGACCGGCGATCTGGAGGTGCGTGGCCCCTCTCTGTTCTCCCACTATCTTAACGATGCCGACGCGACCGCGCGGGCGTTTACGGAGGACGGCTGGTTCAGGACAGGCGATCGCGCCTACGTCAACGAGCATGGCGAGCTTTTCTTCGTCGAGCGCGCGGGAAACTCGATTCGACGCAGCGGAGAGATCATCTCTGCGGCCGAAGTCG
>Ga0307511_10002177_pt1 | contig 20596 bp, 27 predicted proteins | sample 13_EM_MG_FD_200266 | JGI IMG/M metagenome (GOLD analysis project Ga0307511, IMG submission 200266) | Populus trichocarpa ectomycorrhiza microbial communities from riparian zone in the Pacific Northwest, United States - 13_EM | ecosystem: Host-associated > Plants > Roots > Unclassified | place...
TTGTGAGACTTGACACATCCCCACACACCCATACAAATTCTAGGCAATCTCCCATCGAGCGTCGTGGGATTCCAGCCAGGCTATAATGCAATATAAGGCATTGTGAGTTGGTGCCTGTGCCATAAGGGATAAAACGTTCCCACAAATTTCCTGATGTAGAAGACATGCTTAGGAGGGGGGCGGAGCAGGGGGGTGCGAGCCATGTTGCAGGTTCAAATACTAGGAGGTGGAAGCAAGTCGCACGCAGATAGCAGCCGTGGTTCTTACAGTCCTGCCGCCGCTTTTTCAAGTTCAAAGAATGGAGACGGCGATCAAACCTCACCGGAGGAAGCGACATAACCGCCGAGAGTGATTCCACGTTTCTCAGAGTCCAGATGCTTGCATTAGACTTCCCATGTGTGGCCGCGAAAAAAGGATCACCCGCGCAAACGCACCTCGTCGGCATGAGGGAAAACACTAGGATAAACCGCAGTTGTTACACTACAAACGAATTCTGGCAAAACATAAAGATCTAAAGCAGAGCAGGGAAGAAATTGTCAGGAGGCCTCTCGTGCTTCGCACACTGAGCGCCCCGGTAGGATACAAAAAATACAATAACGCTACAGAATGATTAGACGGTGGAGTATCGAATTGGGAGAAGTTGATGGAGGGTGTCACGGTGAGAAGGGAGAACGAAGGGTACAAGAACAGCACAAGAGGTCAGCGAGCAAATCACGGGGGTGCTACAAACGGTCAGGGAAAACACTTCGGATATACAACAGATGCGACAGAATAAAAAGGAATAATGATATGCGGTCATGAACTTCTTGCTGTAGTCGTAATCTTCGTCTCTCGGTCGTTAGCAACACCGACCAGTTCAACACTGAATACAGCAGGGGTCATTTGGGCGTTACCGGGGTAAAAAAATCTTCACTCACCAAATTGGACGGCATCTGGATTCGCCTTCCGTGCTTGGTCACTACCATCCGACTCCACCTACCCTTCTGGGGGGAGCCGGCAGGACCTGGGCTCCCATCCAACCTCTGTTCGGGGACTTGGACAGGCCGCGGTTGCTCGGGTTCCATCGACACAATTATGATGTCTCGAGTATCTTCTGGGTCTGTGTGCCTCCCACCGAAGGTGTAATCGTAGAGCGGCGCATATTTAACTCGGAGGTGTCGACCAGAGTACCCAAGACACCGACCCTGAAGCTGCCGAAACGCGATCCTGCTCTGATCAACACTCGGAAAGTCAACGACTGCATAGGGGTAATCCTGCATATCAGCAGGGCAGTAGATCGTCATCTTCGTGGCGCCAAGCTCTCGGAGGACGGGCTTCAACCGTTCGCTATCGTAGATGACCGTCACCTGCTTGTCGACGGTAACGCAAGCTTCATCCAAAACGATGGAGTAGTTGAGATTGAGAACCAGGATACGGGCGGTCTCCAATTCGTGGTCTCCGTCCTTAACATCCGGTTTCTCACAACGGTACCAGTGAGGGCAACACCGGACATCCCACGGATCCAGGCCAGGTCGGTCCAGACACTTGTGCTTTATATTGACAAAGTGGTCGTGCGCTATAGTCGGACGTCACAGCCACTGAATAGCGTGCCCAGCAGGAGAGACTCACGGATGGAATCACGTTGAAGGAAGGATTCGTTGACACCAGGGAACAGCCCAACCATGTACCGTTTCCGCTGGGACTTATGATCAATGACCGCCAAAGCCTCTTCGACGTCTTCGTAAGTTTTGCAGTCAAACTCTAGATCTTCTTCGAAAGGATCATATGACGGATACATGTAGTCTGTGGAGAAGGGTTCCATCATCCGACCATGTAATGCATACTCGTACGCACCATCTGGGTCATCGTAATCAAACTCGATGCGGGGAGGAGAAGGGCTGTTGAATGAAGACAGGTAATCAGGTGAGCCGATGGCTAATGATGATACTGTATAACAACCGTCAGTCGAAAACTTCGCCCAACTAATATCGGATAGCTTGCCGCTCTCGTCGCTGGAAGCGTAGCCGGAAGTCAAGGATGGGCAGTCACTAAAGATAGGTGAAGGCGGAACTGACAAAATCGATCAGCCGTGGTACGACTCAGAAACACTGAGACGCTCACAAAGCATCGGAGAGGCGCAGACAGAGAGGGTTTCATCCCCGTAAAGGTCCGCAGGGGTGATAGTCTTGTCCGGGTCCTCTTCGAGCTCATCCCCATTCTCATCGATGATCGTCACGGTGATACCACTCGTCGATGGGATCGACGGTGGCAGCTTGGTCTGAGGGACCTCACCGAAAACGACAGACAAGTAATCCCGAACGTCTAACCAAGGCCCGGTATGCCCGATGATCGCGAAGCACGTCGCGTTCGCCGCAAGCAGCGCAGCGGGGACGATGCCATTCTGGGGTTCTGCAATCAGATAGGATCGATAACCATGCGAAGAATGGTTACCTGAGGAGTGAGAGGGCCGGTTCCAAAGCTCAAGTCGAGGTCTGGAAGGGAAACACTTGCCTAAATACCTCTTCAGAACTGCAGTCGCGGCTAAGATCTTTAGTGACTTACATAAGCCAGGTATAGCGTCAGGACGGCGCAGGGAGGAGCGAGTAAGAGAAATATGTTGAAGTAAGATGCGGGAGTCGATACTGGCTTCCTCTCGTCCCAATCCAAAGACGTGAAACACTTCTCTTGACCAACCTCTTGAACGACTACTCCCGTCGACACGTTCATGCTTGCCGCGGAACCCAAGTTCGAATACTGAGAAGTAGGATAGTAGGCCACCAAGTCAGTAACGGGTGGATTTGAAGGGGGCACAATATCAGAGTAGGACGGAGGTGAACCAATGAAAGCAGGTGAAAAGGAAAAGACATCTTCAATCTGCTCAAGGAAAGAAACCGGTGTCATGGTCTTGACAGCTGTGAGGAAGAGGGAGAGCGTGGAGGATGTTTGAGGCGACCTGAGTAGGAAGGACGCGAGAAGTATCACGCCCCCGATTAGGTGCGCGATTAGCATCCGTTGGAGAATGGATTTATGGCAGGTGGAAAAATGACTCTGTGTGATGTGTCCGTGACGCGTCTGAGTGCGGGGAGGGCACGAGGCGGGCGTGGGGTGTGATGGGTGGTTGATAGATCAAAGGGGAGGTGAAGGGAGGACGGGGTAAAAAGGAGACGGGGCGAGGCAAAAAAGGCCGTTATATGTCGCGTGCGGGAAAAAGGGAAAATAAACCGTTCTCCTCTGATCTCCAGCGGGCCGACAAACACTAAAAACCTAGTTTCCACGGTGCGGTTCAGTAGAGTCATTGTTCTCCACATTGGGCGGGGTTGGCCGTGCGAACTGGGCTGACCACCACAAACACCATTTTCCACGGCGGCCGCGGCCGCGCTTCCACTCTCCCCACCTAGTCCTTCGGGTTAATTCCTATGTCGCACCACTTGAAAGGGCAAAATCGGCTACAGATCTCTGGTGAGCCAACGCTTGCCCTCGACTGACCAGCGGGAGATCTGCAAGGTTGATCGGACTCGATTCCAGCTCCGATGCGGGCGTGGTCACGACGTTGGTTACACGTGATTCCTTCACCCATGCATCATGGAGTTGAAATTCACCAGTGCGCAAAACAAGATTTCCTTAGAATGAGAAACATCTATTGGTGTGTGTGTCCGGGGTATCTCATTAACTGGAAAAGCACATCTTCAGCCCAACTGGCTCGAAGGGAAAACCGCACGGTGAAGTGGTCATAGAGAAAGATCTCACCATGATGGTACGGTAAGCGGTATCCTGACCGTTGTCTATTTCAAAAACAATAACAATAAGCACAACTGCGACGGAACCAACCGGCGAACCGAACCGCGGGACTTACCGCCAAACCCTAGAATCGAGTGAAACGGCCAACCCGTCAGCGTGGGTACGTTGGTTGGGAGTGTGTGGACGTACCGACAAACTGGTTTCTTTGTACTTCACGCTCATATCCGCCGCGGTGAGCCTCATGGCTTCGATGGCTTGGTCCAAGCTGACCCGATAGACATTGTCACTGGCCATGGCCAGTTGAGCGGCAGTGACTGCCTTCACGGCTCCCAAACTATTCCGTTCCTGCACGGGGACAAACACGCTCAAGATGAGCCATACAAACAAGGAGGGGACCATGGTATGGACACGTGACTCACGATGCATGGCACTTGAACCAGCCCATCGATCGGATCGCATGTCAGCCCAAGGTTGTGTTCGATCCCGATCTCAGCTGCCTGGTGGGGTAGGATGGAGATGAGATTGAATTTACAACTCCCGGCTACAGCCCCACCTGGAGTACCGTTTCCGGGGGAGCTCCCATACATGCCGCGAAACCAGCAGCGGCCATTGAGCAAGCAACTATCGGATCCCCGTCAAACGGGACCAAGCACGCAAGCAGCGTATACCTCACCTCCGACTTCAGCCTGACATCCACCTTCCGCAGCCGATATGGTACTTCCACGCTTAAATAGCATCCCGACCGCCTGAACACAAATCAACATCTCAGACACAAAACATGTTCGATGGGACAACTCACAGCGGCAGTTAACAAGAAGGTCGTGACAGACTTTTGAGGATCATCGCTGATGAACTAGACCAGGTGGAGTCAAAACCAGCTTATTGAGTGGGTCAGGGCGGAAAGGTACCTCGATGATATACTTCAACACACTGGGTATCACACCTGGAACGGAACGCGGGCCTTCAGCAACAACCCACAAGCAAGCTCCCCTCGTATCACTGACCGGAAGCGCCGTTAGTGGGACTCGTCACGATCCGACCACCAGCAGCATTCACTTCATTTACAGCGCTGCATTGAAATTATAAGATGCAAGGTACGACACTCCAGACCGGCGGGTGTTCAACCTACATCGCGTAACATGACAAGAAATCCACAGCTGGTATCATCGTCTTCCTCTGTAGTTAGGTTGTGTCAGCCAGCGTGAGGAGGCACGACTACGTCACCTACCGGCGGGACAGGTAACAATGGGTGGTCGAATTGTCCAACAACCCTCGCAGCGGGCCGCCTAACAGGTGACACTCCCTCCATCGGGTTCACATTGGCTCCGATACTACCCCTTCCCACGGGTTCGTCGTCGAATCCATCGGGAGAGTCGATTTCCCCGCTTGCCCGCTCTCCTTGGCTGAGTTGCTGGTATCCTGGGAAAGAGGGCGTAAGGGCGGGATAAAAGCCTCTCATCAACCTCTTGTATAACATCGGGGCTCGACGTTGCAACTGCAGTCTCCCAGGGAGAGTCTTCTCGGATGTCGAGACTCCTGTTCGGATACAGTCATCCATGACAGCCCAAATTCGCAAGAGCTGGAATGGGGATCAGTTGCGGTGCGGAAAACTCCCGACGATTCACCCATACCTTGTCATGGATCTCCTCATCTGTGTACCCAAAGGATAACTCGTTATCGTACACGATTTGACTGATCGTCATCTGCGGAGTGGTGAGTGCCGCCCGCCGCAGTACGCGGGAACACCAACATTGTGTCTGTGGGACAGGGCCAGCAAAGTGTCTCCAGACTTGAACGGGTACGGCGGATGCGTCGGATCAGTGTCCTTCTCGACTTGAGTTGCGTCCATCCCGCCGGTGGTCTTGGAGAGACGGGCTACATGTACAGCTCTTTTGTCGACGCCTTTGTAGAACAAGTTTTCGCCAGCAGTCTTGGTCTTTTCATTCACGACAAAACCACCCCCAACACTGGTCACATCGGGGATCCGCATCAGAAACATGCCACGATCCACCTCCGCACGACACACCTGAAGTATTCATTCGTCGCCAGCATATCACCCGCTTTATCGAATACGGAGAACCTCATGCCGTTCGGGTGCGTGCGTAACACCTGGTCGTACCTCCAGATCATGTCCCGGCCGTGATCGTAATGGATTGTGTGATGTGCGCCGAGCATGATGGATTTCGTATCGAGCATGGCTTGGTAACGAGCGGGGATAGTACCTGCATCTATCGTTTCGGGGTCGGAACCTAGGTGACCTTGCTCAGCGAATTGAACCAAATCAACCCGAAGACCATGCGTACCTTCCAGGCCAAGAAGGATTGCTTGAGGGGTATGATGCCTACAATTCTGTTCAGCAAACCGCAAACTGGAAGTACGGCTCGTGCTCACCCTTTTCCGGTCGCGGCTAACGAGCCATACCTAGATTGGATGTCACCATCTTGTTGACATTACGACTAGGATGTATGGGACACGAACAAGGTTATCTTCACCGTCTCAACCTGCGGCCGCGAATTATCAGCTGAGTCGTAGGTTTATCACATGAAAGGACGCGCACCCGCTCCAGGATCCCCAAATCTCTCAAGTCATTGATAAATATATTACCAGCCCTCATGGGGCCGACGGTATGTGAACTGCTTGGACCAACTGAAATATCGCAACGTCGCGTCTGGAGACTTTAGTGAGCGAGACGACGAATAGGGATACGGACCTCCAATGCTGAACAAATCGAAAGTCGAAATGACGGCGTGCTCCGGTCGACCCAGGGGATCCTCATCCTGACCTTCGTCTTTGACGACGTCCTCTTTTTCATCCCGTCTGAGCGTGGAGGTTAATACGGAACGACTCGGGCTTGTCCGAGAGATGCCCCGAGCCTGTTGAAGTATTCCTCCGCCAAGTTGAGCAATGGTGACGTTACCGCCGGCGCCAGTTCGCCATCCAAGTCGCGTTATGCCGTTGCGTGAGACTTGATGTCCTTGAGCGTTGCGGACGACGGTTAGAGAGCCGGAGGTGGCACGACGAGTGACAGGAATCATCCCGTTGTGTGCGTGTGGTTGGGAGAGAAGAAGTGGGGGACGAAGCTGAGCCAGGGGATGAGAAATCTTTCATTTGTTTGCTTCACGACATGTTCCGGTTCCATGAAATGTCCGATCGGAGCAACTAGGCGAGCTCGATCGGCTTTGGTAGGAGGGGACCGCTCGAATATGTGCCTCAATGCCAGCAGATACTATTAAACACAGAGAGACGAATGCGACTGGAACGGGGTATGATACATTGCTGAGAGAAGCCAAATACTGCACGGGATCAAAACACAAGCAAAGCGATATGCACCCAGATGGGACACGGGAAGGGTCGGAAAACCGGATGAGAAGGAAGAATGCAAGGCTCGATTTGAGACGAGGAGGGAATATGGCTGCCAGTGAATACCCTAAAAAACCTCAGAATTAACAACGCCCAGCCCAAGCTTGGCGGATACGGGCTTACGTCTATGACTAGCTCATGATTTTATCGCCCCAAATGAACCGGTGACGATGCGTCTTGTACGCTCCCATCGCCGAGATCCAGACGATGTAGCTACAAGCGATAAAACAGAGCAGGAAGAGGAAACGGACGAGGTACTTGGTCCGAGCCGAGACTGGCGCCGAGGAGGTGAAAATGATCATCCGCCAACGATCGTGGAAAGAGGTGGTGAGCCACGTCATGTCCCTGACCATGCTTTGAGCCTAGATGGCAGGGTAAGCCCGCGGGGTGTTCTCGAGAGATGTGAAACGCACCTTCACGCGGCCGGAATCATAGACGGACCGTATCTCCGCTATCTGAGCTCGGGTAACCGGAAGGGTGGTTTCGAGTTGCGACAACGATTTCAAAGCATCGTCAAAAGCACGGTTGATATGAGGGACATAGACGTCGATGGCCCGGTCTGTCCGTCGGACGTTCCGCTAATAACACGGTTAAAAGAGCTGGCGAACGAAAGAGAAGCTGATCCGATCTTACTTGAATGCCTGCATAGACTTGCCTGAGCGAGGTATCGATTGCCCTCGAGTTGCTCAGGTGTTCTGAGAGCTTTGACTGCGGGCGACACGAGGGTAAGGTAGAGCCGTCGTCAAGGCGGGGGGTGACCGACCTCGAGTTCCTTGAGCTGCCTCTCGTACTGGAGGGTCCTTGCGGAGGTGGAGTGAAGGAGGTTGTCCAAAGGACTGGTGTGGTCAGCCATGGGGCAGGAGGCGCAGGAAAATGGAGGATTTACTGGGAATTTATATCGGGGTCCATTATGCACAGGGGAGGGGCTGGGAGAGCAAAAGAAAGTAAATCCAGCATAGCCGACTCGGACATTGGCAGGCGATCACTTGACCTCAGACCGCCATCATGTCAGACAAGCGGAGGGCAGAAATCCTCGCCAAACGGGCAAAGCTCGAGGAGATGCGTAAGGCCAAGGCACAACGCCAGGCCGAGGCTGAGCGTCGCACATCTCTCGTACGCTCTCCAGTTCTCCGTTTCACCGCGGGTTGGATCACTGATCTCCATTTTCAAGGGAAGAACTCCGCCACCAAAGCCAGACGAGAGGGATCTTGACGAGTATCTCACCAAGATTATTGGCCCACCCCGGGTCGACACCGGCGAACTGTCACCCTCCATTCCCGGCACACCGTCGTTCTCGAGCATACCCATCCCACCTGGCACTTCCTACTCCGGACGCGCAAGTAGGCAAAGCAACGAGGGCTCGGATAGGCAAGATTCCAGCTTCGGGAGATATACAAACTCTGGGACGGATCACGCTGTGGACCGGTGCGTTCCACTGTCACTTCCGCGTTATCCTTGTCTAATCGACGCTACCCCAGCACTATAATCCCACGGGTGACGGTTGATCTCATCGATATCGAGCAAGAATTATTTGAGCTACCTCAAAAAGTGCGTTTACGACCCGTCTCGTACTGATTGTCGCGACCCCAACGTTGTTCGGCAGGAACGCCTCCTATACAACAAGGAAGTCCAAACGCGTGACGTGGATGAGGGGGACGATGCAAACGCTGTCCAAGCAGAAGCAGAACTCCGCGAACGGATACTACGCGAACGACTCGCAGAAGCAGAGAGCGCAGCTGCTCGCGAGAAGGAGCTGGACGAAGAGAGCGTGAGGTTGGAGAAGGAGATTGAAGCCGATATCCGAGGTGATTCTTGCTGTGTCCCTGAGGACTTTCACACTAATGAAACCGCTGGAACCCAGATTTGACGGAAGAAGAACGAGGGATCATTCTCACCACCCCAGAATTCGCTGACTTCGTCGAATCTTCCACCAAGATCATCCAACGCGCGCTGAACGATAACTACGACTACATTCGCGACTATACCCTTGGTGCAGAGTCAGGTGTGGACGATTCAGAAGGCAGGCGGGTGAAGCGGGTGTGTGCCTTCTTTGACGAGCGTTATGGCAAGAATCGATCCATCACGGATGTGGATTGGTCCCCCAAGGTGTGCGCTCTTCATGTTTTCCTGTGGCATTGTGAGCAGAACAGAAATATAGTTTCTCGCCGTTATAGTACCCCGAGATTAGCTGCGCGGCATACAACAAAAACCCGGCGGCACTGAACGAACCCGACGGGCTTGTGGCGGTCTGGAATCTGCACATGTTGGAACGACCAGAGTTCGTTCTCCATTCACAGGTGACCACTTTCGAGATTCGCTTGGACTGCTGCTGATGGTGCCTTTAGTCGGATGTTCTCTCCGTCACTTTCTCCCCCTTCCACTCAAATTTGGTATTCGGTGGGACATACTCTGGCCAAATCCTCCTCTGGGACATGAGATCGAAACACTTGCCCGTGTTGAAGACACCTCTGTCTGCAGCTGGCCACACCCACCCTGTCTATGCAATGCAGATGGTCGGAACCCAGAATGCCCACAACTTGATCACGAGCAGTACGGACGGGTTGGTGTGCAGTTGGCTGGTGGACATGTTGGCTCAACCCCAGGTATTTCCACCTTGGTCCTTCCATCTGCCAGGTTTCCTTATGCCGTGACAGGAATCCCTAGAGCTCGTCCACGCTGGCCACAACAAGACCGGGGAGGTAGCCATCACCACGCTCGATTTCCCAAACAACGAAACGACGACATTCTTGGTCGGTACCGAAGAAGGCAATGTCTACCAAGCCCACCGATACGACCGTGCTGGGGCGAAAGCTGGTTTGAACCAATACGATGTCTACAAGGGTCATAGTGGACCTGTCATGGGCCTGCACTTCCATCCTCTCGTCGGGCCGGTCGACTTCTCAGACTTGTTCTTGACGTGTTCAGTGGATTGGACCGTGAAACTGTGGAGAGCGAAGTCGCTGACCAATACCGCCGGGCCGCCACCTCCCTCGCTATCAACGAACTTGGCGAGCTCGACAAGCGGGAAGGCCGCGGGCACAGCCGGATCGCACACATCCGCCATCGCGCCGATTTACTCGTTCGAAGAGGCCGACGATTATGTTTACGATGTCAAGTGGCACCCTCTCCATCCTGCGGTGTTCGGTACTGCTGATGGGTCTGGCAAATTCGATTTGTGGAACCTGAACACAGATACGGAGGTACATTTTCACCGTCGTTCGCTCATTTCGTAGCATTCATCAGGTGTCTAGGTCCCCGTCGTATCTACCACCATCAGTCCCGGCCGGGCCATCAATAAGATGCAATGGGACAAGAAAGACGGCCGACGCGTTGCTCTCGGAGGTAGCGACGGTAAACTATACATTTACGATATCGGAGACACAGGTGTCCCACGGGAATCGGAGTGGGCGGATATGCAGAGGACCGTCGCTGGATTCGCTGGGGCTGGCCAGAGCGGACATGGCGAAGGAGATGGTGGGGCCAGGGTTACGGCTGGTCGGTAAATCAGTGTACGGTTCGTTCGTTACGTGTTGTTTATATTTTTACGCGATAGTGCCGGTAGATAATGGAAGTCTTGCAGTCTGAACGGTACAGACATTGTCAATTTCGAGAGAGGATGGGCGAACGTGGGAAATCGGTGACGAAATGACAGCATAGCAAGATATTTTGTGTTCTTTCTTACCGATCTGACGCAGACTCCCCGTGATTCCCAGTGGACCGGTTTAGGGGGAGGAGTGGGAATACGGTGAGCCAGAAAATGGTCTGAAAAAACAAGCAAGCGGACCAATGCTGACGTGGGGTCGTCGTCCAGATAACGAGCGACCAAGAATCACCTATATATGAAGGCGAAGATAGTACCCCCTGCGACGACTGGTTGTTAGGAGGGGTCTGGCTCGAACGCGAGGTGGGGGGAGTAGTGGTGAGCAGGATGGGACCCGTGTTGTGGATCACGGCGCAGATCCCCCCACGCTAGTACCACGACTGACGAGGCCGACAATGATTGTCGAGGCTGGCATGGCTTTCGCAGGTACGGTTGATCGCGCCTCTCCACTCGTGGTTAAGGAACGTTCGAGGGAGATGAATACCGCACGTTTCGCGCCGCTGAATCGCCCCTCCCGGAAACGCTGACCACGCACCCCCGCGGTTGGTGGCGCTCTGTGGGTACCACAATTTACGTGCCGAAGGCGCACTTTTACTAACGATAACACACTGACCGCCACTGCGCCCGGGTTCCCTCCCGACGTCATCCCTTCCGTCAACGATGCTGCTAAGAGGGTCATCATCACTAACGATGTGACCGTCAGAATGGGGTTGTACCCCGTCTGTGGCCGCAGGTCCATCCCAACTGAATCACCGCCTCCAAATTCCGGGTTAGTTCTATTACATCCTCATCCTCCCCTTAACGCTGACCCTTTAACTCTCAAGGTTCAAGCAATGATACCTTTGGCGGTCATTTTTCGTTTTGTCCTTGCTCCCCATTCCCGACTTTAGTTCTCAATCGCGCTTTCTGCCTCCGTGTTCTTCGTTTCTTTCCGACTCGTTATAGCCGTCGGCCGGTATGAATCCTGATCACTCAGTAATACTTCCCAGTTGGTATCTATTGGGGCCTCACCAGGTACTCTCACGTATTAAGGATGGGCCAGGAAGGAAAAAGACGATGATTCACGGAAACCAACTACCGGCGTTACAAAATACAAGATTGTTAGAGGCCAAAAAAAGGCAGACAAGAAACGAGAACGAGAGATGAGAAACAAGCATGATGAGGTCCCACTCGGACATGCGCTGCCCGCAGCCACACGCGACAGGAATGCTATCCTGTGTTGTGTTACGAACACCTTAACAGTCCGGTTTTCTGAAGGATAACTTCCTCACAACACCATCATCCCCGACCATAACAAGCGACAGACCCGCCCAAAAATGACCACCGTCACCCCTCCGTAAATTCCCTGGTGGGATCCAGCAGATCTTCCTGGACTTTGCATCAATAACCCATTCACAGTTCAGATCAAGCTTGTATGGTGGTATTGCCCTAGGTTCTGACAAAGGCACTGGGTCCCCCCTGGTTATCGTGTGTGAATAACCCTCTGATGGTGACAGGGTTATCTCATGAGGAATTTGGACATGCCACCCTGGACCATCCACCTTGAGGTGAAACCTAGTTTCTGAGTCGAAGACAAGATCATAAACCTTCCCTGTCCCAAAATCCCCACGTTTGAGAGGTAGGTTGGCGAGTATGGTTCCGTGTTCCACATCCTCCACGCAAAGCTCTAGCTGGGGTGAGCTGTAGACCATGGCAATCCGGGTGTGCTCCGGTGACAACCCACTCAACAACACACCCTCGTCGGCTGCCTCTGTCTGTTCAGGAAGTGAAGTACCCGACCGCCACACCTTCATGATCACAGAGATAGAAAACCCTGCAATCAATCCACATCCAAGTGGTGTTTGGGTGATAGTTGATTGCCGAGCTGTGGGGAGTGACCCAGGTAGTGAGGGGTCCCAGTCAGGGTAGACTTCTTGCAGGGTCTCCAACTTGAGCAGAGTGAGATGTTTGTTTGTTTGGAGGCAGACAATGTATTCTTTGCCCAGTGGGTATACATGAGATGAAAAAGTGTCATTGGGAGCCTTGTCACTTTTCACAACATCACTGGAGAAAATTTGGATAGAGTCCTTGGTTTGCACCACAAGGTTTCTGTTTAATGATACAGCCACAGATGTAGCTGCACCCAGGACCAGAGGCCCACTGGTCCAATTGTAAGACCAGGTGTTGAACAACTGTACTCCATTTGCTGGGGTGATACACATAATCTCATTTCCCACAAGGGTGGGATTTGACAATTTCCCAATATGCACTGGTGACTCCCTAGTATATGGCTTTGCCCCAGATGGTAATGTGTTTTGGAACAGTAGCTGTGGGTTATGCATGTATGTGTTGGTTATGAACAAGTGCTTCTCATCTGTTCCTGAAACCCCTACCAGGAAGCCACCCCCACTCCCCAGATAAACCATTCCCCATACCTTCCCAGGGATGTCAAGACTGGGTGAGGTCATATTGTCTGTAATATCATGAATGTAGAAACTGCTCTGAGTTGCAACTGCAAGTCTCTGAGGTGATAGCCAATAGATGGCTACAACTGGCTGGCAATTCCCAAAACATTTGCCCTTTTTGGTGTGGACATCCCAGAATATGACAGTGCCATCAGCCAAGCCACATGCTATATAACTTTCAGAAACTGTAATATCATTGATCTTGAATTGTGTGGTGAAGGTGTAAATGAGTCCACCTGTCTGCACATCCCACATAGTCGCAGAGGATAAATGCATAAAAAATAGGATAGACCCATCTGGAGAGTCTTGTATCTTTGTGACTGGTTCTGGGGCATGTAGTGACTGCAAAGGTACACCTGTGACTACATCATAGATAACAATTATGTCTTCACATGCAGCAATGATCCTCTGGCTAGAAGTTGCAATGCATGTGAGCTGCCTTGGTCTGACATCAATTGTCCTTAGGATCAACCCCCAAGTTCTGGGAGCTCCCATAAAGGCAGTAACATGAGATAATTGATTGTTGATAACACTTTGGATGCAGAATTTGTGTAGCTGGGATGAGACTGGTGATAGAGGCACAGCAGTGTGGTATACTTGCTGTGCACATTGTTGGATGGGGTGGAAGAAATACATTGAAAACCGGAGGCAGTCTGTTGCAACATCATACAGTGGGGTCAGGACCTCAGCCACAGCCCCAGCATGGGACCTGGCACCAGGATGTGCCTTGATCTGGGTAAGGTCCATGAACTTGGCTAGAATACTGGCCACAACATTATCTCCCACTATGGTCCTAGTTGTTTTAGCCTTAGCCTCAGCTTCAACCTTATCATTGAGCTGTTCTTGTGTCCCAGGCCTGGCATTAAACTCATTGTTCACCTTTTATTTGCAGTGATGTCAAAATTGACTCTCCATGTTTAGTGATAATAAACAACCACTCACTTTGTCAATCCAACCTAGTAGGTCATACATGGAATGAACCACTTTATCCAGACAACCCCCAAGGCTCATTACCTCAATCCACAGAGGGGCATTTTCAACTATATCAATTGCTGAAACAACAACCTGGTAGATCCAATCTACACCAGATATTGGAGAAAGCCTGAGATGCCTGGCCCAATAGCTACATGCATATAGCATTGCACCTCCTAGATTCTGCTCAAGCAGCTCTGGGAGGTTGGGCACATCTTTGTTCATTGTAAATGGTGGTAGGGAGCAAGGATTTCTCTCAAGCTTCTGGACTAGCTTAAAGCAGCTGAGGACCATACTGCCATGGTGGTTCATTGGGTCAATGTGGAATCTTGGATCAGTACATCGCTCATGATCTTGGAGGAAATCTGGGAATGACTTGTGAAAAACACAAATCCCCTTAGATTCATCAGTGGGTACAAGGATCACAGAGTGAAGGTGACGCAGAGTTGTTGATATTGCAGCCATGGGGATACCAAGGAGTGTTGAAAGCTTTCTTCGAGACAGTGGATTGAATGCAAGGACAATTGCCCCCAAGACACATCTCAGGTTTTCAAACACCCCTGACTCATGGACATCTGAGAATGCATGAGACAAGATCTGAGAGTATAGGAAGTCAATGCCAGCACGCCCTTCATGGGTTGTACTGTTTGCTTCAGAAACAACAAGTTGGAGGCGCTCATTTGGCTCATGGTATTCTGATCCAATAAACCGAGCCAAGGTTGAGGCAAAAATGAACAACCCAGATGATTTTGTAGTGAGTGCCACAATTTCATAATCATGGGGCCATGGATTTGGGAGGTCAAGATCACTCCTTTGTTTGGCAATTGCAGTCAACCTCTGTGTCAAGAACAATTGAATGTCATTATCAACACTGGATGATTCCACCTCATGGAGTAGGAAGATCTGGGTGAGGGGTTGTAGGAGGGAGAGGCGAAACCCAGTGCGAATCCGTGGCTCAGGTCTACCTGTGATGAAAAACTTCACAGGTGACAGCTGTTGAACAAACCGACCCAAGACAGAAAGGATTGCTGAGGCTGGCTGATCATCAATGCACTCATCCAATGCATCAATAACTATGATGAATGGGATGGTTTCCCCAGAGAGAGGGTTCACAAGGAGGTTCTCAAGCTGAGAAATGAGGGAGGAGTGGGCTAAGGTAGGGTCTTTCTTGAGATTTGTAATGATCTTGCTTCGAAACTGTGGGTAACAGCATGCTAGCTGGTATGCAAGGGTGGGGAAGATGTTTTTGAGCTCCCTCCGGTCAAGGTAGTCTTGGGAACAGAAAAAGCTAGCACCAAGGAACCCTTCATTGGCAATGGTTTCTGAGAATGACTGAGTTATTGTTGATTTCCCAGTGCCTGCTAATCCATTCAGCCAAAACACATTTTGGCTCTGTGGATGCTTTGCCCAAGCCATAATGTCCTGGAGGATAGATTCTCGAGTGCCAGGGAGACATTTGTCATGATGAGCAGCCTGGTATCCAGCATTCTGCACAGGTTCCAACTTTGCCAAGATTTCAAGGTCTGCAGCCTCCTATTGGAAGTTCATGTTATCAGCATAGATCAAATCAAGGGGGTGAACTATCTTACTAGGAGGTTCTTGGTATCACCACGGATATTGTTGGTATCATCATGGATGCTCCTTGTCCTCTCATATACTCCTTGTTGCAGTGAAACCTAGCCAATTGTTAATTGTGGATTGCTGTGGAACTGGCAGCTCATACTTGGTAATCTGTGATAGTATCAGCCAGCTCTTGAGCAAACCCAATCAAGGCTTTGGTGTTATCGACATTACGCAAGAACTTAAGGAGTGCATGTTGTTCAGAGAGTGGCTTAAGCTTCACAATGACCCCTTCAAGCTTCCTGGAGAGGTGTAAGTGAAATAACATTTACTCATATGAGCACAGACCTCCAAAGCTCCACTCTTCTGCCTTTCTCCACATAATCACCTTCACCGATGGGAGAGGCCAGCACACCAGATAGTGATTGCACCCTCTGTTCTATTCCCTTCACCATCTCCAGGTTATCCGATGTTTGCTGGAATGAGAAGCAGGTGTGGGATTAGGAGATATTTGGTACATTGATGACAAACCCACATCATAGTTCTTTATCAAGACAGATATGGCGCCCATGACTGCCTTCAGCGGAAGGAACATATCAGATGATTCCTTGGTGATTTCTACGGCCATCCGCGCTGTATCGTATGCCGTTTTCCAGCCTGTATCCCTTCCCTGGGCAAGACTTTCATCACTGGAAGCATCACGGGTATCGTAGAACGGGGAGGCGATGGAGAGAGCGATGGCGGACGATGAGGCAGCAAGCGTCCTAGAATCCCCTCGAACTAGGGACTTGAGCTTCCGTGCCAACTCTCCCGGAGGTTTCGGAGTTGGGTCCGCCGGTAAATCAGAATCGCGGGGCATGATGAGGGTGGATGGTAAGATCAGCCCGATAATCGATTGGATCACGGGTGCCAGCGTGGCAGCGGCGCCTAGCAATGCGTTGGGCTTAGCCTTGTCCTCGATAGAGCCTGAGGAGATATAGCTTGCCTCGCTCACATGTCCGCTGCTGATGAACATGGGTATTACACGACCAGGACCACCCTCGGTCGATCTGAGTCCAGGGCGAGATCCTAGATGTCCTGCGAACCCTCAGGATCGAACTGCTACTTCGAGGCTACTTTAGAGAGATTCAACCGGCGTTTCGATGTGCATAGTCTCCCCCAACGATTTCAGGATCTTCACCAAAGGAACCTCGAATCTAGCATGGTCGCGCCGACCTCACCGGCAGTGACCCCTCACCGTGTTGAAAACAACCGGCTGCCAGTCAAATCTAGTTTGCTGTAAACGTGCCTATACGCGGCATTACAAATTGTGTTGAGAAGCAATCTGATCGGTCGTAAAGGTATCTATATCTAATGACCACTTGCGAACCCGTTGCTCCCACTCTTAGTCTTGAGCTGTTTCAAATAACTATCGGCCTTGCCCAGCATCCAAATCGTGAACGAGAACTTGAAGTTTGGATACGAGATCGCGACTGTCCGATTGAACATCCCCTCGATCGCTTCCTGCGCCCACGAACCGTCCTACAATGAGGGTAATATGCGAACGTGAGCTCAAAAGCCAGACCAAGGTCGCAGAGAACGTACGGGTAGCTGCCTGGACATGACCAGTCTGACAGCCCGCTCGATTGCCTCAGGGTGTGGGTATTTAGCGTACATCAGACCCATCACCGCCCAGGCTGTTTGTACCACTTGCGCCTCCTCCTTCTCAACCCACTCAAAGATAGCACATGACTGGGGTCGCCAGGATTAGCGGCTTCTCGCATAAGGGCCGTGACGGGAATGCTCGTACCTCCCAGCTCTCGCCCCAACCGCCATCCTCCCGTTGGTGTTTGAGTAGGAATTCGCACCCCTTCCTGGAGTATTCACTCGTCTCGTACGTCTCTCCGACAAGTGACAGACTCTCCAGTGCAAACTGTGCGGCGTAGGTGAAACAGATTCCCCAACTCCCCACCCATCCCCCATGGGGCAGCTGGGCTCGATGGAGATAGCCGATCGCTTTCTGGAGACAGTTCCTAGAGGCGGGGTCAGGCGACCTAAAGGAATAGATACTGGTGTGGAACTCACTCAATGTCGGCGGCTCTGTACTCGGGGTGGTGATTCCTGAAGATGGCGAGTGCCGTGAGGACTGAAGTTGTGCATTCCGGGTAGTTGTGTTCAATCATAATCCGACCTGTAACGTCTTCAGTTCATGTTCAAAGTCAGATTTCGCTTCATTCGCGCACCAAAAACTTCTGCAGGGTTAAGGAACTCAAGCCATTGTGGTCCGCGAATAACTTCGTAACTAGCGAAACCCCCGTCAGGATTCTGCAAACCGAGCATGACGTCCACGGCGTCATGCATCCGTTGTTTTGAGATCAGCTTCGGAGTGAAGCTTGAGATTTCGTCAGAATCCCGGACAGTGAGCGCGGCCAGCCTGCAGCACGCACTCGAGATGTTCCTGGAGGTACAATACGGCCTTCAGGCCCTCAGCAGTGCTGTCACTAACGGTATAGCTCTGCGCTGGGGTACTGAAAGGCCATGCGCCCTTGCTCTGGTGTCGATAATCCTTTCCGTAGTGCAGGGTGTTGCCTTTGATCTGCGCCTGATCCAACCACTCCAGCGCCTTCACGCAACTCGGTCGGTTTGGCTCCTCGGCAGCAAGTCCGGACTCGACGATAGCCTGGGAGATGAAAGCGATATCCCACAACTGGCTCCCGTTCATCCCGGTCATCATCATCCCTTCCTTCCCAAGCCACATGAAATCTGCTCGTCGTCGTCGGTGCTTTTTGAAGGCAACGCTCTCGGGGCCATCGACGTACCACCGGACGATGAGGTTCATCATCTTGTTGACAGGGCCCAGACCTTGGTAATCGGTATTATCGTCCTCGGTGAGGATGAGCTCGTAAACCCTTTTGAGGGCAGCGCGACGAAGCGGGGGAAGGGAGCACTTCTCGTACTGGGCGAGGATAACGTTTGAGCCGTCAAATAGAGCGGAATGGGGCGCATACAGGTCGACTTCGCAAACGTTGTTGCCCTGACCCGCCCAGTCGATGGAATAGTAATCTTTGGTGTACAATTCCTGAGGAGGCGAGTTCAGTGCTAATTTGGGGAAATCATCGTATAACCGTACCTCTCGCAACGAAAGAATGAGATCCGTTTCCTTGGCCTGGAAACGGATTCCGTAGAGGTAGCTCATCGGGAGGTAGACCATTCGGCAATGGATCCACCATCTATGGGGGTGGAACGGGAGCCATTCTGGCAGAACCCTGAGAAAAGAGAGGAGTGAGCGGCGGTAGTGACTAACAGAGTTAGAGGATCCCGTACCAGAGCTCCGGGGGAATTGGATTGTTTCCTTCCCATTCATAAACATTCAGGACGGAGAGCCAGAATTTACCCCAAGCGGGTGCAGCCAAAGCGGAACCTTGTTTAGGAGAAACGAGGAATGAGTCAAAGCCAACAGACGAATGGGTCGTAAACCGACCAAGTTTGTGCAGACAGCTGCGGGCCTTTACGGCGGTTGGATGATCGACCCTCATACCGAGGATGCGGATGGCACAGTAGTTCAATGAGGTTCCAAGCGCAGTAGAAGGTCCTTCAATGTGACTAGAACTATACTTCAAAGAGCTAGACACGTCCGGAGGAGAGATGACACGTACATTCCCCATCCGCCGTCCTCATTTGCGCGGTTCATCAGGTAACGAATCATCTCAAGGCGCTCTTCGTTGGTGAACGGTATCCCAGTGATGTAAGATCCAATGACGAGGCCTGGTACGAGGAACATTGGTCCGCCGTATTCGCCGGGCCAGTGACCATCGTGCGCTTGAAGGTGTTTGTAGTATTCGTAACCGTTTCGTGCAGACTCGAGCGGTGTTTTCGCCGGCGGTAGGTTGGGCAATCCCTTTGCAAGGTCAATGGAGTACAGAGACAGATCACCCGGCCACGTACTGTCGGCAGGCCCATCCAAAACTTATCCAGCGGTTTTTGTGGCCATTTCGCACACTCCTCGTCAGTCCGGAGATACGTCCACGAGTGTCTTCCGTCTTCGTCTACGATCAACCTCCACCGCGAATAATCCGCGAAAGGCTCTAAGGACGAGGTGGGGATGTCCAGTGGTGAGAATGACATGGCAGGGAACGGTTGGGCTGGCAATTCCAAGGTGGCACCATCTCTTGGATGAGCGCAGGGCTCGGCTGATTTTCACACGCATCCCGCTCCCGTATCATTTGATTTGGTCGAACGCCACCCGAAGTTGACGCGTTGACGTCCGTCCCGTTCGTCCCCTTGTTCCTTCCCCCCAGAATCGCACCGTGTCCGTCGAATTTTATCCCACTAAAGCGACGGCTGGTTGTCACATGTCACTACCCGACCCTGTGCTCAAACTCGCGAGATATTTTTCTCCACCTCCCACAAAAGGATCCGACGGCCATTACTGCTCTTCCCCCGCCAGCAATCGAAATGCTCTCCGATCCATCTCCAACCTATGCGGCCGTCATTCTTGAAGGGGAGACTTCATTACCCTCGGTACCGCTCCCAAATGCTATCGACTGGCTATTAAATACGACCATGGCGGCGACTCGTTGCGGATCGTTCCACTGACGAAGTCTGAAAGAGTCAGAGCCCATCACCCCTACCCCGAACCCGAACTGGTAACTTTCTTGGATCATTCGAAGGTGTTGCCCTTTGCAACGTCGACCACGGCGGCACTCCTGGCGCCAATCCGGTTTCACGACTCCCACCCATGAAGACCAAATCATCGCTCATTTCTTCCACCCATACGGTCGAAAGAACTTGTTATTTACTGAGAAATATCCAGAAGTGTTAGAGTACTCTGACTTCATGTTGAACGGGAAGTTCGACTCCCGGACGTGTCACATTATCCGGCTACCGCTTATAGTGGGCCGATGATCCGGTGGCGCTTATTAGCAGCCGCTGATGTCCGAAGGGTGCTCTTTAGCAGCCCATC
>Ga0307511_10002178_pt1 | contig 20579 bp, 11 predicted proteins | sample 13_EM_MG_FD_200266 | JGI IMG/M metagenome (GOLD analysis project Ga0307511, IMG submission 200266) | Populus trichocarpa ectomycorrhiza microbial communities from riparian zone in the Pacific Northwest, United States - 13_EM | ecosystem: Host-associated > Plants > Roots > Unclassified | place...
TATATAGCTTCTAAATTCAGCAACCCTCTTGATCAATTTATTGATCGAGATCACTGCAAACGAAAATATTGTACCTAATATCGCAGGACCCACATCCAGAATAGATCATGTGCCTCCAATCAGTTGTTGCTGAGAATTGCAGACTGGGCACTAAAGCTTGAAACGTAGAGTTATTCAACTCGATTTGATTAGACGAGTTGAAGTTTTTTAATTTAAACTAATTTTAATACTGTCCCACTAAATTCTAATGAGCTGATAGATCAATCCATGCTTTACTTGAAATTACCTGAAGCCATGGTATTTTCACTGGGGAATATGCGAGGAGGCCATAAGGGAGGAGACAGTATAATATTATTTTGGTGAACATCATTGAAACAAAAACTAAAATTAAATCCTAGCATTTGTGTCTTCAAGTTGCTACTAAACTAGTATTTGTCATTTTCTATCATTTTCAATTTCCTAGATTTCTATCCATGGTAGATTATCTAATGTACTTTTGCACATACTTATATGGTGAAAATGGATTTTTGAAACCAAGTTTTGTAGCGAGTGCTATGGAAAGATATACCCATCCCAATCGCTTGCATACTCTCCCCTTGTATTTATCTTTTGTTTTGGCTTCCTTGATCAATTCCATTTCTACATGTTTAGGAAGGTGCCTGTTTAATAATATTCTCGTGACTCTGTCGCACTCTCATTTCCTGATAGTTGTCTCATGGACCACAAGCTTAGATTTTTATAGTTTGTCCAAAGCTCAATGATGCATCTCCCCCCAATATCTTCCTTGTTTTGACCCTTTCTTGCATTGATAGAGAGAATGCCCTTTTTGCTTGTCAATTGTCAAGCACTCAAAGCTCCTCATTCATGGAATATATAGAGAAGAAACCGAATCCCTTTATGTCTACATCAACAAATAAATCCCTATAGATTTCTCTTTCACCAGGAATAAAACTTCTGCCTGACGTAGAATACATATATAATAATGGTTTGAACTCCATACCCAATTCCCTTTTGACAATACTTGTTATGTTAATTATAATGATTCTCATTTAACAATATTGTTAGAACAAAATGAATACGAAAATGATATGTCGAGTATTATTATTAGGGATAGAACTCGCCTTTTCTGCTTGGAAATAGTTTCGTTCTAGCCAGAATGTTTTGTCCAAATCCATATGGGCCATTGGAGAAAACAAAAAAGTAATGAATATGTTTCTTTTTTATGGGTCCGAGTTAAAAAGAACAATCTTTCTTTGAAGAAGAAAGAAATTGGTTGTTATGATGTTGTTCTCGTACTAAAAGACCTACTGGCCACGATCAAAGCTTTACGATAAGGTTGAAAATGTGCTCGGAATTTAGAGACTTTGAGAGAACTTGAAGAGGTCAGTCTTGTCGGCTATTACTTGGGGTTTGGGGTTCGTTCTCTTCAAGTCTCGAGTTTGAACCATCCTGCCAACAAAAAATTATTGGGACCACGGGCTGCAAGGTGCAAATCAACCATGTGTAAAGGCTGGTTTTCAGGTCATGGAAATGTCTGGTTCTGGGTCAAAGAACGTAAATAGTTTTTAAAATTATAGTAATTTTATTTTGATATATATTAAAATAAAATAAAAATTATTTTTTGAAATGTATTTCTAGCACTAGCATATAAAAACTATTCAAAAACATAAAAAAATTAATTTTAAAAATTTTAAAAGTGCTTTTTGAATCTAATTCGCGGAAGCTAATTCAAAATATCTTGTGTTTTTTTTTTAAAAAAAAAAAATAGAGACTTTGAGAGAGAAAACAAGCGGAAAATTGTTCAATTGAGAAATTCGAATAACACATGACAGGATCACATTTTGCAGATTGCAACCAAGTGGAACCTGGAAAGGAGGTTGCAGTAAAATAACTGGAGAAAGATGAATAGTAAAAGATAGAAATTATTCAAACAAAGATAGGGACTAGGGATATAAGACATTCCTGGAATCTGATTTTAGAAGGAAAAATTAGGCGGTAGCTGGTGTGATACAGTTGGGATGGCATTGTCAAGTTCTAATACTGGCAGTATACAGAACAAGAATAGTTTATGGTTGGTAGCAATGTCCTGGGCATCAAGGTCCATGTATTCAATCAATTCTATATTTGCTAAACTCGGCTTGATTGGTGGATCGGTTTAAAGAATTTACTGACTTGAAACCAATCTAGAATAGATTTTAAGATAAATTGGTTTTGATATTAGCTCGATTCAATACTATTAAATCATAACCTGATTTGAGTTTATTTTCTAGAGGTCACCGGTAAGAGTCCCACAAATCTCAAGGGTACTGGAGGCTTATATGATTATTAACTTCAGGGCCCGTGAGATTAGTCGAGGTGCATACAAACTGGCTTGAACATCCATGTTAATAAAAAAAACCATAGCGTGGTTAACTTGATTAAACTTGGTTTCAATCTAATTAAGTTAATATTAAAAAAAAATTAAAAATTAAAACTCTATTATTGAGGGGCTTTGTGCCTCGTGTAAAGCTATGCATGTGCAACCTTTACAGTAAACCTAGATGATCCAGTGGGAACTCACAAATATAGCAAAGGTGTGTTTGATACTGAAAAGGGTCTCGGTTTTTTATACAAAAAATGATTTCAAAAGCCCAATGAAATTTAGCCCAGATTGAAATGGACCCTCGTTTGGATCCATCAATTCCAAGAAACGTCAGAGGCCCAATGGTTCACATGAAGAGCAAAAAAACTCACAAACGTCCATGTACCATTGTTTTATATTTTTCCAGGCTGGACGACTACGGTTATGAGAAAAATACAAGCCCAAGACTAGTCGAATTAATTGCTCAAATGGCCCAACACGCAGGTCCTTTACTCCTTTCTAACTCTGATCTTATCTCTATCTCTGCTTTAACCAAGCCCAGCTCCGAGTGGTATTTCCGTGAATTGCTTGTTCATCCTCCTCAGTTCCAAATTTCTCTCTTCTTCGATTCACTTTGGATCTCTCACTTCTCTTCCGAGACGAAGAGAGACAGAGAGAAGTTAACAGAGAGATGACGTTGTTTCACTTCTTCAACTGCGCGATTCTCACCTTCGGCCCCCACGCCGTCTATTACTCCGCCACTCCTTTGTACCCCTCTCTCTGAAAAGAACCTTCCTAAATTCGAATAATCTTCTTCCTTAAAAACCCATTATAATTTCTGTTTTTTTTTATTAACTTTTGTTGAAATTTAATGTTTGCAGGTCCGAGTATGACACGCTCGGTACATCTATTAAAGCTGCTCTTGTTTATCTCGGAACTGCTCTAGTTAAGGTTTGTAGAGTTACTTAGTATCTGTAATTTCTTGAATTATTATTACTTCTATTTTATGAATTTAAGGTTGGTGTCTTTTAGCTTAGATTCTTGTATGTATGTTGGCAGCTGGTTTGCTTGGCAACGTTTCTTAAGGTGTCCGAGAATGATAGCTTTGATCCGTATCAGGTTCTTTACATAGCTTTATTTTTAACATTTTTGAAGTTGAGATGGAGTAATTTATATTTGTTTTGTATTAGCTGAGTTTTGATGTATATATAAGAAGGCCGGACGGTGTTAGAGTGGAAATAAAATGCTTCTATGTCGACCCTTGCATTTTATATGGTTAGGTATGACAACCCTTCTGTAAACGAACTTATTGATGAACAAATAAGAAGCTTTTTGTTGTATTACTATATTCTTTCGCGGCTGTTGATCAAGTTTGGTGTATGAAAAATCAAATGATGTAGAATTTGATGTTTTTTTCTCTAGTTTTTTGTTTGAAATTCATCATTTTGTTGAATTTGACTCGTGAGGTGTCTAACGTGTAAATGAACCTTCCTTTCGTGCTAGTTCCACTTACTATCAAATGTTCTTCTCTGTTCTGATAACGTGTGCATTCTGATATGTGAATCACTTGTCACCAACCCCACCTATATGCAGGAACTACTGAAAGCACTGATTGGATTTATAGATGTTGCTGGGCTTTACTTTGCCTTGACCCAGTTGACTCACAGGAACATATCTCAAAATCATAAATTTCAAGCTGTTGGACTTGGTGAGTTTGACTTGTCTGAGTCATTTCATTTGAATGGCAGCATGTTTTTCCCTAAAAAAATTAAGCTGATTTCTAATGTTAAATTGATTGTTAGTTTCTTCCCCATAATCTTACATGAGATTCTTTTATATCTTGCTATAGTTTCTTTGAAAATTTATGGCCTCAACTTCTGGTATACTTCTTTAAGAAGAAAGGGGGTGTGTGTGTGTGTTTAGACTGTTTCCTCTTTTTCTTTATGGACATTTTTTGACCCTTTCCTCTCGTTGATCGTAAAACTTGGGAATTTCTTCAAACCACTTTAGGATTTTCTTACACAAAAATTTATAAAACTATAATTGATTTGTGATGATGTAAACGATAAGGAATATAATAAGGGTGCGATATTTATATAAGTTGCGCATCGTCATAATCTCTTCTCTTCATGCTTGCTTGAAAAAAGGAGTGAATGAAATCATCATCGTCCTTTTCTTTTCGCTTGACATTGGTTATGCGATCTTAATCCTCATTAACTTAACAACACAATTTTCTCATTTGCAGGGTGGGCTTTTGCTGATTCTGTTTTACATAAACTGGCACCTCTTTGGGTGGGAGCTAGAGGACTAGAATTCACATGGGATTTCATTCTGCAAGGCCTTGAAGCAAATGCAAACCTGGTGCGTCTATTTTCTTGTTGATCTCTTTTATTGCTTTTCATATCATTTGTTGAGATTAGTTTGGAACTTCAAAAAGAAAAAAAAAAGAAAAATGGGATTATACGTGTCTGATACTCATTGTGGAATTTTTTCTCTTCAATGAATTTCAGGTGTTGAGTATATCCCTTGCTGCTTTGGGATCTCTGATGTGGCTTCGGAAAACTAAGCCCAAGACTTTGATTCCCATCATATACGCATGCGCAGGAATTGTGGCCACCATGCCATCCATTACAAGGTCTGCTACTCACCTGTTGTTCATAGCATATGGCCAAAAGGTCGTCTGTGCATGTGTGTTTTTTTTTTTACACAATCTAAATTAAAACTTTATAGCAATTTAGGAATGTGTTAGATTCAACAGTCACCCTACAATTTAAGTGTGTTTGAAATCAGAGAGACTGGATGCTTCTAGGTCCACGCATCTAATATTTCTTAAAACCCTTTTAGAAGTCTGATATCCTTTCTCCTTGAAAACTATTTTCTTTGCAAGTGTAATGAAATTCATCCTATAGTTTCATTACAACCCAAGGATGATTAGCAAAGAAAGCATCATGTGTTTTGTATGTTTATGGTTCCACTCTTGTGCGTCTGGAAGAGCTTAGTTTTTCATCTATTTTGCTAAATTATGGCTTTTGCAGCTACTTGAGAAGAGGATTGGGGTGGCATTTTCCAAAGGTTGTAGGCTTTGAACTGTTCACATCTCTTGTGATGGCTTTTATTAGCTGGCAACTCTTTTCTGCATGTCAGAGACCCTCTTCTTGAGGAAATCCAGTATGTTTTCCAACAGCAGATAGTTGGCTGAAGAAAAGCTCTTGAAGCATATTGAAGGAATTCCTTGATCATATTACTGTCAATTATCACTGCCAATTTTTGCCCCGGGAGGTTGTGGTGTTGCTTTTAAATTGCAGTGTCTTCTATATTAACCTCTAGGAATTACTGAGAAACAATTGACTTCCACTGTGACTCCGTTTTTTGCAATCGCAGAAAAAAATTAGCAGCGTTTTTTTATTAGTGATTCAAACACAATGGAATCAGTTGCTGTCTATATTTTCTTGGGACTTCCTTGTCCGAATATGACTCGAGGAAGGATTGATATTGAAGCCTTGGCATCCATTTATTTCACTAGTTCAATACCATGAAATGGGACTTTAGCCTTGATTGTTCAGGATGATAACAAAACTTGCATTACTGGGTAATTGATCATCTTTTTTTCTCGGGTAAAGGATTACATTGATTCACATCTAAAACAAGGTATGCCAGAAGTTTTGAAGTTATACACTACATGTAAAAGATTGACAAATCAACCAATGTCTAGCGACTCTAGCCGAACATAAATCTTTCGCTAGTTAACTAAACAAAAGACTCACTCATTTTCCTCATACCACGCTTCAACTCGGAGGAGTACAAACCCAACAGCAACCCCAACCAAAACAAGGCCATTCATGATTGCAGCAATCCTGAATATCTCACCCGCATCGCCGCATTTAGAGGAGAGTGCGCCTCCACCTCCTCCTTTCCCATTTGATGCTGCTCTCAGTGAGCTAACCACCTTTGCAAAGCATTGCTCAGTGGACACAGGCATGTTCAGAGAAAGCACACTGTTATGGGCTTTAAGACCCCCATATGAATTCATTCCTCCCATGTAAACCACCTTGTTCGTTCTCTTGGGGATCTTGCTGCCAAAATCCACGACTGCACCAGTGATTGTTGCAGGACTAAAGGCAGCGGCTGTTGTTGCCATGTCTGCAATGAGCACAAGTTAGAGGTTACTTAGATTATGAAACCTTCGAATGAAGTAGAGCGGTTAATATGATCACCTGTATCTTGGATTGGAAAAGCTTGCAAACAAGAAGAGGAAGGCACAAAGGAAAGTTATTGTAAAGGGATGAAATTGGATAAGGTGAGAAATGATATGATTGGCTGATACATAATTGAGATGAGATATAGGAGCCGACCCAAAAGTGGATCTTTTTTTTAGGCTCGAAAGAGACTCTTGAATGGGTAAGCATCTTATTGAAGGCCGATAAGGGGAAAGGGAACTAGAGCCGAAAAGACGCAAATACAGATGCTACCGTTTGTATCCTGTAGACCATGCAAGCCCATAAAAGAGTTCGTGACACGGCACCTATTTTGTCGAAATAATAGCCCGTAATGTATAATTAATTGTTCGAGACTTCAATGGGTATAGCCCTTGGCCCCTTTCCCCTAAACCCAGTATATGAACTGGCAACACATAGCTGTGAACGAGGGCTAATACAGCCCACCATTCTTTCATGCCCAAGCTATTGTGAGAGGTCTCCATTGATACCGCACAAATTCTTCTCACTTGTGAAAGATGAGCGTGGCAAAGCTAGTCAGGTGTTGTACTTTCCCTTTCTTTTTTCATTTCTTTTTTTCCCTGATTACTGGATAAAACCTCAACAGAAATCTAATCAGAAGGCAAATCCCACCCATCATAACTGAACGTACAGGTCATCAAAGGCCCGACATAGATTTAACAGAACAGAAGCAATCTAACTATATACATATGGTTTACATGGATCATGAGAAGAACGAGTTGTCATGGCAAAACAGCAATACGAGTTCTAATGGCCAACTTTACATTAAACTTGAACACAAGTCACCAGTAGTTATAGTTTACAATACTCCGAAGCTTAGCGAAAACTCTACATCAGTCAACAACTCAATTGAAACAAGATTTGAGTAGTTTTCATTCCCAGATAACAGGTGTGAGTTAGCTTCATCCCCTGATGATCCGCAGAAGACAAGTTTGCTAGAGAACACGGAAGATATTAACATCCAAGACAAAAGAGTTGTTCATTGTGCCACTAGGTTCGAAGAGGCACACATCGAACTCCTGTAAATTGTTATCCAGAGCAAAACTCTTCCACCCTGAAGAAAGCCCTCCACTGTTCTTGGATTTATAATATAAGAAGTTGGTGTTCCATGTATTTTCTTTCACACGAAGAATCACGACTTTTTTTTCCAGGGTTCTGAAATGTCTAGTTGACCATGCTGAAGGGATTACCTGAATGAAGCAGAACAGCAAGGATAACAAGTAAGACCAAACTTCAAAGCTTCCAATCAATCCTGACAATGGAAACAATTGACACTTACCTCTGGATAAAAAGAAACAGGGACAGGGAGATAAAATAGTGAGAAATTCGAACATGCAATAACTGAAAAAGATATTTGTACCATGTAAAATTTCCTGTATACATGTGTGGGTTTCATAACCACAACGAAGCCCTCATTGGTTTGTGCTGTTTGTGCTAACCGCAATGCATTGAGTTTGTCTTGCTCTGTTACCATCCTTCTACTTGATACATATGTCGTGCCGATAGGTATATGCTGGACATCTGATTCATTCACAAACCATAACAATTTAAGAGGCAAGGCATCCCATCACTGCACAGTTCTATGCATCTAGCAACGCAAAGAAACTTCATTAACGACCATACACTTCAACGCAAAGTCAGTTAATCAATAGGAGTAGCAAACAATGAAGAAAAAAAAGACAAGGCAAGCAGCTTATTTTATTTTACATTAGTAAGGCAAGCTTAGAAGAAGGATGCTTAGCAAGGTGTTGGATCAACCGGCAATACTTCTTACAGCCGGAGCACCAGTAGATTGCTATGCGAACAAGTCTAGTGAGTGCCCAAGGGCAGTGAACCATTATTCATTCATTATGCATAGAAACTTAGACTTACCAGGCTTGGTTTCTATTTCCTCGGCAGTAGAAGAAGGTCCTTCATATCTCACTCTCTTCCTAGTTTGGATAGGCTTACTAAACTTGACTTCCCTCCGAGTCTTTTTGTTAATAGCTTTTGAGACAACACTGTTTCTTACAGGAGTTTTGTAAATGTAACCATCTGCAGATTTCTCTGGAGTGCCTCCAAGACCATTATGGGGGCAGGCATTGGTAACTTCAACAGAATCTTCTACAGCTTTCCTCTTTGTTTGGACAAAACTGTCGCCTTCTCGGTGCCCACATTTTCTGACAAAATACGATGCTGCTTTCTCACAGAAGCTTTGTCCATCAAAAATTAGAACGTCAAAATATGACTCCCCATTGTACTTAAAGATCAACAAATCCTTTTCCTCCAGAAAATGGTCCTTTACAAAGTCTTCCCAACCATGTTTGAAAAACATGGTGTTATCATCTGTAGTCAGTTCAACTTGCCATGTGCTGCCACTAGGACCTTTAAGAGTCACGTTTTCAAGCAGTTTGTTCTTCAAATGATTAGAAAATTTTTCAGGGATCGGCTGCAATTTAAACAAAAAGAGGCAATGTGGTCAAACATAATTTAGCATAATGAATAAAAAAATGTGTCGGCCATGATCACATACCATTCCATATCCTTGGTGAAAGTTAAAAATATTAGTTGTAAAATAACATCACATGAACATTTACGTTTCCACAACTTCAAATTTATTAAGGCCAAAATGGGATAGCCCAAGAATCCAAGTGCTAAAATCTGCGTATGAAGTCTACAAGGAAGCTAAGAAAACAGTCACGGGGGCTAGAGGGAAAAGAATATCCACAACCTGGTTCAATTAAGGGACAGAAGGACTAAGATGTGAATCAGGTTACGCTTATCAACATGCAGGATTACACGCTTTTGGCAAGGGACCACGAAATCAAGTGAAGGAACGTTTTTTTATGAGTAAAATTTTGTTGAGTTGAGTACATTATGGCAAGAGCAGACTATGTTGCTCATTTCAAGACTTTCCACCTCATTTTCATGCAAGTATTGCGATCCAAAACCAGATAAACCATAAAGTTCTTTTAATAAAGCAAAATACAGAACCACCCCTGAAAGCCTAAAACAAAAACACAACACGAAATCAGGAGAGAACCCCGGAAGCCTAAACCCATAAAAATAAAATGGGATCATAGCAAAGAACACTTACAAGCTGATGATCAAAACCAGCACTGAGAATTTGAAAAAAATGGGTGCACTGGAAATGAGTCCAGTATAGTTCCTCTTCCCAGCCTCTGCAATCTTCACATGTTTCTTCCCCCATTTTCACTTGCTGAACTTACTGCAGTTCTAGAAATTAGAAGTTAACAAGAATGAGCTGAACAACGACAACAATCCAACAACAACAAATCTCCAAAATTAAGAGAGGCAGTAAATTTGTTCATAAGTACTTTCTTTTACTGCATACAAACAACATTGATGGACTTTTTGAGGTTACACCGACTACTACTGTTTTCCGTATAAGTGCTTCTGATTATTTTGGGTGAAGAAGAAGTAAAGGAATTACCTTTTCAATAAAAGGAAGGAGGAGGAGAGACACAGAAGGACAGCGAAGGAGACAGTTTTGTTAGAACTTAACTGCGGACAAGAAGTCAGTGCGGAGAGACTTGCAATGACAAGACAGGGACATGAAACGAAGAGCCAACATGCGTCGCACGCTCGCACCCTTGGGCCTTACTGGACTCTTCGGGTTTTAATAATGCCGTCGCCATCGCCACTAATTCAACATAATAAAATTTAATTGGACATATAATAATGATTCATTAAATTTCTATATTTAATTATATATTTTTTTAAGGTTATAATATAATAGGTAAATTATAATTAGTTAAAGAAAAATAATTAAAATACCTACTTTAATACAACCTGGCTAACATGAAACAAAATCCTAGTGTTTTATAAAGAATAAAGTTTAAATGGGAAAAAAATCAGATTGGATCACGACGTTATAAATTAGATATATAAATATGATAATAATAACAACTTGTTAATTAATTTTTTCATATGTTTTTAACATTTTTCAAAAAAATAATTTCAGACTTGAAAAACGATGAAAATAAAACTTATCATGTGAAAAAATAGCCATAAATATAGAAAAAAAGAACAAAAGTGGAAGATATTATTTAGCATTTTAGGTAAATAAACCCTAAGTCTAAACCTTGGGCCATATTATTTCTTGTCTTTTATATTTAAACTTTTTTTACATTTTAAAATATTATAGTTACTAAAATAATATTAATATTAATATTAATATTAATTTCAAATCAAGTTATTATCAAACCAAATTGAGATAAAATTATATGTGATCTATGTAACAGGCAAATTAATAAATTCAAATTAGAATCATATTTAAGTCATGAAATTATATATCAAATCCATTTAATTTCATCAGAGTCGAATCAGATTTGGTTTAAGATCCATCCATTAATGATCATGCAAGAATTACATGGAAAAAAAAAACTATGTGATGAAGATTAAGATTAATTACACATGAATCTACAAATTTATTCATCATAAAAACTAAACAATAAATTTAAAAAAAATACCAGTACCAAAAAACTTTTGAACAAGGACCAATTTTTAAATGAAAATAAAATACACGGATTAAACAATACCTGACGGTTCAGAATAGAATCAATCAGACCCTGCGGTTGTTTTTGTTAGAGTTTGTAGAAAATGTGTAATAGAGTTAAACGATTCCATGTGGTTAGTTATTATGTGTTGTTGAATAACCATAGCTAGAAGAGGTTGCATAACATGATGTATTTGTATAAGAAAGGATGAGGAGGTTTTTCCTTGAGAAAAAAAACAGCTAAAAACTATTGTATTATTTTTATATGTATCAAATGTTGTTATTGAAAATCTTGATAGTGAACCCGTGATAAAACAATCCGTATAAAGATATTATTTTAGGAATATATGATAAACAGATCCACATAATAATTTATTAAAAATTCATGATGAGATGATTCGCAAAACAGTATTAAAAACTCATGATATAGCCGCTTACACATAAAGAATGTTCGTTCGTGGAGGACTGTTGTTGTTTGAGTTTTGAATTCAAGAACAAGATCATTATAATTAAAGAGACAATGAGGCATGAAATTTTTAGAAAAATAAATATTTTTCCCAATTTTTTTTCTCCTCTATTCAATAGACTTTTATAGTATTTATATTTAAAGGAAATAACATTTCTATTTTTATTTTCAAGTGGAGACGTTCTTCCATCTTTATGATGTTACTGGTCTTATCATGATAGCGTCAAATCTCCATTATCATTACACTTGAGAGTACTTGTAACCAAATAAAGGAACGAGAAAGAAAAGGGTCTAGCTTTTATCACCAGGTCAGTCAGGATGGGTTCTAACATTGAAGGCCTTTTACTATAGGTACAGATATATCGTTCCAAGCAAATTAGGTTCCATCCTCTTCATTCATTTCAACGCCTTCATTCGTTCATGTCCGCTAAGAATTAATTATCAGCCAAGTTGTTCGAGCAAAGGGCCTGATCCTACACTCTAATTGTTTCCACTGCATGCTAAGCTGCAAGCGCAAGCTACAGATAAACAAAACTAACCAGGATACATAGCATGTACAATGACAGTTACAAGGACGACTCCCTGTTGCATGAAAAATTAGTGGCGGCAGATTCATGAATCCCCAAAAATGCCGAATAACAGACCGAGCCTTGAAGAACGTCTCCACTTCCTTCAGCCACCTTCGAGTACCGCCCCTTGGCTCAAACACGAGTATCACACTCTGGTAAACACATGCAAAAAGAAGCTCAGCCTGTACATAGTACACGAAAATGAACGAATAAAAAGCTTCACCATGTCGCTGGACAAGTTGATTGTCCGTAAACTATTTATACAACATTAAGAAGTGTGTGCGGGCGTGTGTGTGAGGGAGAAGGAGAGGGCGAGGCCAACATCTGGGATGGCATATAAAACCTATTGTACAGATTGTTTTTGTTTTTCATCATTTCTACTACGGGATGAATGAAATTGCAATGGGTTTCTTCAATTCAACACCCGGCAATGGCATTCAGAAACTCATAGATGGCGTTCTTTTTAAGAGTGAATTTTACTCGGTATGTATACCTGATAGGAAAATCCGACATAAAATTCATGTAAAAAAAATCTCACAAGCAGGGAGACACGGGCATTGTAATGCTCGCCAAAAATAGACACATAAAATTCATACATGTCCAGCGAAGGCTGGACTCTTCCATGTACCTCATGAGGGAGGATCATTGCGAGGCACTGCCAGAAGAGGTAAGTCATTGGATGCTGGATTTCCAATTTGATGATTGACCACTTCATGTCCAACCCCAGATATTTGTACCCGCATTTGACACTTGCCAACAAGCTCAAACATGCAGATATCCCCTATCTTGATATTGTTGTCACGAACAAAGGCCATCCACCCTCCACAAAAAGTATGCACTGCTCTACCTTTTGAGTCTGGGAGAGAATTCACAGTCCAGCATCGCCCTTGTAAATTACAAAGGATGACCTCTGTCTTACAGTTCGGAAGATATGCTGCTGAAAACTGGTGGGGGATTTTCTGCACGATGGCAACAGAGATTGTCAAACATCAATCTTGACAAAAGATAGCAAAACAGGAGAAACTCTTGAATGCTGTGGTCTTGTTTTGTCAAATGATTGTGATTTCATTTAGATTTTTGGGATCTTCATATTTGTTTGGTTTCTGCTAAGCTTGAGTACTTGAAGTAATGGTGCACCTTTAGATTTCATCATTAATCACGAATATGTCAGTCAGTAAAAAACATTGAAAGATGCAAGGAAAAAAGGAGAACACTCACCAAAGTATATGAACCACTAACATTGAACTTCCTCATGATTCTAACAAAATTAGGAAAACCAGACGTAAAGGACTTGGCTGCTCTTTCTTCATCCAGTGCTACCAACCTTCTCAGACCAGCTTCAGCTTCTACACCCTTTCCATTCTGAATTGGTGCCTCTGTTTTGTAATTAAGAATCCACTTTATGTTACAAATGGAACACGATTGGATGAGGCAAGTTGATATAAAACTACCAATATCCTTCTGAAGATTAAAGAGAAGAATATCCCAAGTTTCTGTTAAACATGGTAAATTCTAAAGGTGAACGGTACATATAATTAGAAAGGAGATTCTAATGTGCATAAATAAAAGCATGCGTGCAAACTTAGATGGAACTAAACTTTGTTACACAAGTGATGCTTAGCAAACACGAGCCAACTTCACCAGAAATTCACTGAGAGAAGGGCAAAAAAACAAATGAAAATCTGGGCTAGATGCAAGGCAACGCATATATTTAGAAAGGAGATTCTTTAATTGGAAGACCAAGAATAAGAACATCAGTGCCCTTACGCTTCTTTCCATCTCCAGTTTGTGACATAGAGAAGAGCACAGCACTGGCAGAATCCTTTGTTGCATTTCCATGCCTCAAAATGCCAGTTGCTTGACTCTTCTCAAACTCTTTTTTATCACATATTTCTGCTTTTTTAATGAGTTTAGAATGGACCTTCAAGCAGTTCCTTCTCGATTTCTTTGGAAAACTTTCAGTTTTATGTGCAATGGCAGGACACCCAGTGTTTTCCCCGTTAGAAACTACTTTTCCAGTTTCCATATCTGGGCCCTCCTTTCCAACTCGAAGAATAAAAACACGCAATTCATATTTGCGCACAAGTTCAAAAATACAAACATCTCCCACATTGATGTCATTGCTACGAACAAAGGCCATCCATCCTCCACATAAGGTATGGCTTGTATGCACTCTTGTAGCTGGTACAGAATTCACACTCCAACACGCTCCTTTGATAGTACGAAGGATAATTTCTGTTCTGCAATTAGGAAGATGTGCCATTGAAAATTGATATGGTATATTCTGCAGCATAGAAACAGACATCAAAAGATAATTAGGAAAATGCCCTGTTTTTGTTCGACTACATGCAAAATGGATGCGAAGGAGTCCTAGCTTGGTCCAATCCAATCTGTGATTCTCTAGGAACATTAATATACAGAATCTAAGAATGATGTCTTGCAGTCAAAAATCCAGAAAGATAAAAATAAGGAAAAAGCTTACCAGAGTGTATGAACCACTGACGTTAAACCGTTTCATGATCCTCACGAAGTACGGAAAGCAAGAGATAAAAGATTCAGCAACTCTTTTCTCACGTTCTGAAAAAATTGACATATGACCTCTGTCATGCAGCTTCAAGTCATCATCTTTGCCAAATCTTTTCCAGATGGGTACCTCTGTTTTAAGACATAGTAACCCATTGATTAGGACATGGAAGATGTTTGGACATTTCATGAAAATCCAACTTCATTGAATTATTTTTGAAATCACAAAGGAACCAGAATAAGACATGTTTGCGCAAATATCTATAATAGTATTCAGTTCCATTAATTTTTAATGCAAACTTGGATTCAAACCAAAGTTTGATAGAAAAATAGTTGGCTCCCAGGCCTACTCTTCCAAGCAGAAACGCAAAAAAAGATGAAACAGATTCTTATCTGCAAAGGACCCACGACTGAAAGTTTTCATCCTTACCTTGCTTTTCAGAGCATGCTTTTGATTGAGAGGGAGTGGCAAAACAATTGGCTGGATTCCCACATTGATTTGTTTCACGAGATAAACTTTCTTCAGTTGTGAGGACCCCATCATGCTGGCACCCTCCCACACCACATGCGCTGATATGAGCTTCCCGGTTCTTTTCTATGTATGCTGAATGGAATTCAGAAGAGCCCTCTCTAACCTTTTTCCGTGCACAAACAAAATCTTTCTCTAATGATGCAGCCTCCTCCTCTCTTTCTCTCTTCTTCCCTGTACTTCCACAAAATTCACTACAACCTTGGCTGCATTTGGAATGAAACGCAGCCTCTTTCTCACACGCACTTTGATCAAACACTTGCACAGAGAAACACAACTCGCCATGATACCTAAAAACCAAAAGGTCACCGCATTCCAAGAAATGATCTCTCACAAATTCCGACCACCCATTACTGAATAACACATCGTCATTCTCCTGAGTTAAATCAGCTGTCCAAACATCCCCACTAGGGCCCAACAAAGAAACTAATCCCGGCGTTTTCCCTTCCATATGCTTGATGAAACTGACAGGGATTCTCTGCCATGTGAACAATTTGGATTGCGTTAATCCTGTAATTAAACTGATATCAAGCAAATCCAAAATCTTCAACCAGTAAAAAACTACTACTACAATCATACACATAAAAGAAAAATATTAGCAGGAACTAATGCATGCATTGAATAGCAGAAAATGAACTCTTTTCTTTTTTCCTACCAAGGAGTAACAATCCGAAACTCAAGTCGGGTCTAAACCCTAGTTTGATTCAAGGAACTATGAAAGGAAATCCAAAAAGAAATATGGGAATTTCATTTATGGGGGAAATGGAGCATGTGAAATGAAAAAAAAAATTACCAGTCGCTCTGAGCTTAAATTAGAAGAGAAAATCACAAAGAAGCATGGACGCCTGACAACATTCACCATCTTCTCCGATTGATTCTCTTTGGTCATTTCTACTTCTCTCGAAATTACAACATCAAACAAGAAAAACCATTGATAATTAATTTACAATAAAAAAATTGAAATCTAAGTAAATTATTGTTAGGAACCAAACACAAAAGTCATTTTTAGAGAGAGAGAGAGAGGGAGAGAGATGTTCTTTTAGTTTGATTGCGGGGAAAACAGGGTAGGAAATGGCATGGTCGTATTTCGAATTGGAGTGCCTTTGCCACGACCAGACTTAGTTATTAAACTCTTACATTGGCCTGCGCAAGATTGCGAGTCGGGGTAAGTTTTCTTTTAAATACACAAGAAAAATAAAATTCAGGTAGTGGTGAAGTATCTTTTAAAAATAAATTAGATTTTAATTATGATTTAAATATTTTTTTATCTAATATTGAGATGAAAAAATATTTAATTTACCTGGATTAATATAGATTGACTTGAAAATTTTATAGGGATAATCTTGAAAAAAACATAAATTAAAAAGTACAATTTCAAATTAACTCGACGTCGGAGAATGAAATCGATAAAAAATAACATTTACTTTAAAAAAAACTTAAATGAATTGAGTCAACCAATCAAACTCGCAGTACAAGTCACATACGTCATCAAATTCAATAAATTTTTTTATCCAAAATTATTTTTTATTTAATTATACGACAATAAAATACATGATAATTTTTTATATCAAATATTTTTAAAAAAAGTAAAACAAATCATGATAGGCACATGGTGCCGATATAGTAAAAGTACATCATTAATAACAAAGGATGAATTTATATTCTTTTAGGTTTGAGCTAAATAAAAAAAATAGATCATCGATAACAAATAATAAAATTGTATTTAAAAAAATAATGAGTAAAAAAATCATTAAACAAAAAAAAAGTGATAGTCTGGATGTTACGAATTAACTTATTAAACTTGCGAGCTAACTTATAGACTCAGTTGTGTTCAATAATATTTTTTTATCAAATTTTTAACCCAAATATAAAATATAAAAAAACACATAAAAGGAACCAACTCGCACGAGCCTGGATATTAAAAAAAAAAAAAACAACCAAGTGCGTGGGGCTTCTAGCTCAACTTGAGTGCATGAGCCTGTCTTTGGTTTTCATAATTTCTTAAAAGGGGCAGAAGATATCGCCTGCACTGTTTTTCTTTAAAAAAAAATACAACACACGATGTGTTGTCTGATTTCTGCAAAATACAACAGCATTTAGTCCCTGGAAAAACAAGGCTTCAATTTTTTAGCTTAAAAACCTTTTTTTATCATAAATATCTAGAAAAATATCTCAAACACCTTGCTAAACTCGTCCATAACCTAAAAAACCTAAAACAAAATGGCTTAAAAATCAACCCAAGCACTTTTTCACAGTCAGACATGCCTCCTCGAGCAAGGAGAAAAAAACAAAAGACTTAGGTAAAACTATATTTATGAAAAGAAATTCATTGATATTAATTTCAATCTTTTTGGTGGCTTTAATCATCATTAGCGGTCACTTTCTCTCTTTACATTAGAATTTGGTGTCTTCTCTCTTTCTTTCTTTTCTCACGAGAAATGATTGAAAGATAAAGTAATGAATTCTGGTACAAAAAATAATTTTTTAACAACTAAAAGGATCGGTCACTTATAAACTAAAATAGAGAAGTTATAAAAATAAATTTTATGTATGAAATTCAAAGTCATTGCCTATTTTACCTATCATTTTCATTTTGGTCCTTTAACTTTCAATCCAACCTTTTCTTCCAAAAAAACATGCAATTGGGTACTAATTTGGGCTTAAAATGGCTCAATTAGGCAAGAAAAAATATCAAGGGCCAAATTAAATCTTTTTTAAAAAATTACTATTATAATCCACACTGATTTATGAGATAATGAACAGTGTTTACAACAATAGTGTTTTGCTCATAAGGCTTAGTTTCTGTTAATTTAACTTGGCCCAAGATTGAAACCATTAACTCAAAATTTGACTCATGTTGAGTTTTTTAACTTAAAATTTAGTTGATTCGGTGAAACATGGTTAATTTAATCAGGATTTTAATGACATAGTCTAAGAAAGTGTTTAGTATTACTGTGTATGGTACTTTTTAAAAGTGTTTTTTATTCATAAAAATGCACTAAAATGATTTTTTTTATTTTTTACATTAACACATCAAAACGATCGAAAAACATTAAAAAACATTAATTTGATGTTTTTTAAGGGAAATAGAAACACACTAAAAAAACATAAGCTACCACATTTTTAAATGCTCATTAAATTTAAAGGGGTCAATTCTAAGAAATTTCTTCTTGGAATGTCAAAATAATATTTTCTTAAATAAAATATCAATCCAATTGATATAGTGATTTACAAATTGACCCCAATAATTTAAGTTTTTTTTTCGAATTAGTTCTTGAACTAAGTTTTACAATTATGCGTAGAGATCGTTGACTGATATTATGGAGAGAGCATATTCACTTTAACACATGGCGCGGAGGTGAAAAGCTGAGCAGCAGTGGTTCCCGGGCATCGCCCGCGGTTATCAAGGCTTTGACGGTAAAGCGTTTTAAGTGTAATTTAAGAATATTTTTTATTAAAGAAGTATTATTAAAATATTTTTATCAATTTCATTTTGTTATTATTAAAATATTTTTTTATTAATACATCAAAATAATAAAAAAATACTAAATTAATATTTTTTAAAATTAAAAATACTTTTAAAGAACAATTAAAAACAAAAGCAGAGAAACTATACCAAACACAAGTTTTGCAAGGAAACCGGGCATCGTAATTTTGAATAGAGAAAAAAACAGGTAATTGGGAGCTCCATAGCCATGCCGGAAAATCGGCTCTCCAGTTTTCAGACCTCGAGCACCAACAGCAGAAGCAAACTCTCACAGAACTTGATAAAGGGACTTGGAATATGTTCAATCTTCAATCTGCTCGACGCATTTGATGGACCATTCATTGCTTGCCAAGAATAATAATGACAGGGATGGCTATGTAAGAAGCAGGCCTCCGAGAATAATTGAAAAGCACAGAATAACCATAGAAGGCGCATCCCACGAAATAGTAACAGTAGATTAACGCTGTCTTTTCTACGAGAATAATTGAAAAGCACAGATTACAATTTATAAGGATTTTGCCTGGCGAGTGCTCTAGTTATAAGTTCCTGAATTGTTGGTGCTAGTATGAATTAATAAGTTGCGTTACTAGAATTGCAAATGCTATTTGTTTGAAGAAAAAAATAATTACAATGATTTGAATTCACTCGAATTAAACAATGATTTCAATATGTTCACAGCTAAACAATAATTTTATTGGTATAAAAATCACTTATGGATTTATTGATGAAACATGTTTTCATGAAGTACCTCACCGATAATTTCAAATTTATCAATGATTTTTATACATATGGATATAGCGACAACTTATTCTCATTGGTCCTTAAAAACGAGCTTACCAATATATGTCGCCAAATCCATTGGTGAATATTACCAACGGATTTTTTATGGATATGTCTGTCAAGAATATACATGTCTCACTGATGGATTCGCTCACAGAATCACCGACAAGATTTATATTGGTGATTCTATTGGTCTGTATATTGAAACAATTAACAACTCCATGTAGTTCTCTGATAAAAATGGTGATCATTTACCAACAAAAATTCCACTAGTATGGATCAAAACAATTAATAACTCTCTGTAATTCTCCAATAAAAAGGTTGAACATTTACCAACGGAATTTCCATCGATGTGCACCAAAACAATTAAAAACTCTCTATAATTCTCCAATGAAAAGATCGATCATTTCAACGACAAATGTCTATACAAATCAATTACAAGCTTCGGTTGTATGTGGAGGTGGGGGGGTCTTGTGGAGGTCCGTAAGGGGGAAGATAGTGACTGGAAAAGTATGTCTCAATCTTCTCTAACTGCTTTTTTTATTCTTCATGCTTTGCCTTCATTTCAGTCCTCAGAGCATTAACTCGTAACCAACTTCTCAACGGTTGGTGATGGTTGTCTCAAGCCGGATTATTAGGTGTCTACAGTTGAGACATTACAACTCAATCTTATATCTCAGGTCATAGTAATAAAGATATCATAAACATGATTTCTATTGGATCCACCAGTTGCTCCAGCCTCCAACCACAAATCCATATCGTATTTTGGATGGATTGAAGGGCCATCTCCGTATTTGACATGCATGTTAGCATTATATTGTTATTACAAAAAAAAAAAGTTAGAGATGTCAACAAAAAAATATTAGTCTAAAAAATATACTATAAGTTTTAAAGTTTACATACAACAAACACCTTTACTCGGTTGTCCACGAATTGTTACACCTCTTTTTGTTTATCTTCCCTTGTCTATGTGTTTTCACAAATAACTCCATCGGAGTTAGCTCACGTCCAAGCTGTGTAGTCTGCAAAATAAATCATTAGTTAAAAATTGTCACATATAATCAACTAATATTTTAAAAAAAAAATACTTAAAAATAAAACAAGCTCTTACTAGGAGTTTTGCATGGTTAATGAAAGGAAGCAATCCTTTC
>Ga0307511_10002179_pt1 | contig 20577 bp, 18 predicted proteins | sample 13_EM_MG_FD_200266 | JGI IMG/M metagenome (GOLD analysis project Ga0307511, IMG submission 200266) | Populus trichocarpa ectomycorrhiza microbial communities from riparian zone in the Pacific Northwest, United States - 13_EM | ecosystem: Host-associated > Plants > Roots > Unclassified | place...
ACTAAGGCAGCCCTGTCTGCTGTTCCTGCAGTCAGACCTATTAATTATCACTCTGCAGATCAAATCTATTTGGTTGCAGATGCAAGTCTATTTGGCACTGGTGCATGGATTGGTCAAGGACCCACTCTACAGAGTATCATCCCAGTTGACTTCCATTCTAGGAAGTTCAATCCAGCCCAAGAAAATTATTCCACATTTGACAAAGAATTGTTAGCTATTGTGGAGGCATTGGAACACTTCAGGAGCGAACTTACTGGATGTAGTTTCATCATCCTTACAGATCACAAACCCCTGGTCTCATTTCCTACTCAGTATGACCTAACTGGGAAACCGTTGCGATGGCAACAGATTATCCATCAATTCCAGTGCAAGATTCAACACATAGGAGGAAACAAAAACGTGATAGCAGATGCTCTATCAAGAGTGTTTATAAACCCATCTCTTGTCCCATCTCTATCAGAGTTTATGACTGACTCCATTGACTCCCCACAGCCTCTATCTACCTTCAGAGCTCCTCAAGACTTCTCTAGCAGCTCTAAAGTTATTCCTAGCCTCCCAAAAACCACGCCAAACGATTCCACCCGTCGAATTCCCCCTATAACATCTCACCCCACTTCTATCACTTCTGCAGCCATGACCAGAAGCCAGACAAAGAAGTCCCAATCCCCTGCCCCAAAAGATAACTCTCCTACTGGCTCCATCCATGACCAATACCACAGGGATAGAGACAACAAGGAATACTCTGCCCCCCCAGCAACCATGCAAATGCCACCTAACAATAGTGCAGCAGAGGCTTTGTTCTCTCTGGTAGCTAATGACCCCTCCTTCAGGCCTAGACCCCTCAGACTACCCAAGCATATTCCCAACAATCAAGACTCATTCCTAGCAGCCACATTCAGTGCTCAACACGCCCTCATGCACTACCTATCTTGTGGAGACAGCTCGTGCTTCACCCACTACTCCTCCCACCTGAACAGCAACAGGCCACCAAAAGATAATTGGTGTGCTTACTACAACAGGAAGGGACATGATACTACCTGTTGTGAACTCAATAGGCAAGATAAGGAATACTTTGAGCAGGAACAGGGTGCAAAGGAATCCCAGGAACGCCAGGATTCCTCCCCTCCAAGAGACCCTCCCGCTACCTCCCCACATGATATATCACCCAAATCTGTCCCTAGCCTTACCTCCTCCCAATATTCCCCATTAAACAAAGGCAAAGGCAGAGCAATTTCAATTGAATCTCATTCAGAGCAGGTCTCTGGAAGCGAGATTGATGATAGCCCCACCTCTCCAACATACTTTGTCACCCCCCTTGCCCCCAGGAAAATCTCTGCATCTTCAACTAGCTCTAATGGATCTGATACCCTCCCCTGTCCCACATTAGACCCCACCTTCCCCACGCACTCAATTATGATGCCTTACTACTGGTTGAAGGGCCCATTCACCATAGAAGGTTTCCTACATTTCAATTCTGCCACTAAGCCCGATACCACTAATATCTCTGAAGCCATTGGCTTAACAGCCAATCAGGACAACTTGCATTGGCAATTGGTTAGCAAGAACACTTATAATAATCTCGTGGAACTTGCACAGTCCCAAGGCCTCCCCACCAACGAAATTCCCCAGCTCCTCCCTACATATTCGAATTGGAACCACATGCTCAAAAAGAGTTACCAAAAGGATCCTGATTTTGTCAGAAAAATCAACTAGCCTATCAATGGGTACTCCAAGGTGCACGGAATTCTCTACTATACCTTCAATGAGCAGGTCCGAATCTGTGTGCCTAACACCCCTGACTGCAACTCCATCATCAAAGATACTCTTCTAAAAAAGATCCACACCTCCCGTGGTCATGCAGGATTTACCAAGACACTCCATGGACTCATGAACAACTTCTACTGGCCTAAGATTGCTAGGGACACGAGAGAATACTGCAAGACATGCGCTTTATGTCAGCAGGCAAAAAACTCCACTCAAAAGCCTTATGGGCTCCTCCACCCCCTACCCATTCCTAGCAAGCCCTTTATCCACCTCACCATGGATTTTCTTGCCCTCCCTGCCATCATAGACCACGCTACTAAAGTCCACTACAGCAATGTGTGGACTATAGTATGCAGGTTGATCAAATATACTCTTGTCCTACCCCTACCAGATGACTATACTGCAGATACCCTAGTCAGCTTATTCATGTCTCATGTATACCCACACTTTGGATACCCCTTGGACATTGTCACAGATAATGACACGCTCTTCCATTCCGCAGTGTGGTCAGGGTTCTGCAAGCACAACCCCATCTCCCAGTCATTCTCTGCCCCCTACCACCCTGAATCTGATGGTCAGTCAGAAGTTGCTAATAAGGCAATTTTAATCATCTTAAGGGCCAAGTAGTTGGAACATAGTGGTAGTTGGCTCGCTGCAATTCCCCTGCTACAAGAGGCAATCAATAAAACCGCGGATGCCACCAGAGTATGCACGCCCCACTCCCTTGTTTTCAGATTCTCCCCCACCTACCAAGATACCCCTGTTCGAATAGATATTCCTACAGTTAGACCAGATGGTCTAACTCAATCCATGTGGGCAGCAGTGCAGGAGAAGATGAATAACAGCCGCGTGGAGATGACCAGGCAGGCCAACAAGTAGAGGAGGACGTCCCCAGAATACAAGATTGGTGATTTAGTCAAAATTCACTATTCGGCAATAAGCAGGAATTCTCAGTACTCCAAACTGGAACCTGTCTTCCTTGGCCCATACCCTATCTCAGCTGTGTACCCTAACACAGACAATTACATGCTCGAATGTCCCCTTGTACCCTCCGGCCACTTCAAGGTCCATGCCTCCCTTCTTGCCCCTTGGCATCAAAATAATGATGCCAAATTCCCCTCCAGATCCCTACCTGAACCAGGACCAGTAGAGTCTGACTCTCTGGGTTACAAGTGGGCCTTCGAACGCATCGCCAAGCACGAGAAGAACAGGCAGAATGGAGTCGTCAAGTACTGGGTCAAGTGGGAAGCGTATGGAGGTAACCAAAACACCCTAGAACCAGAGGAAAGTCTCCCTTCCAAAGCTGTGAAGGACTATTGGAGACACCATGCCTGGACTAGTAACTAGCAAAAAAAGCGTCAACGAAGGAGGAACAAGTAGTGTATTGGGTAGATATGTCTCTAGGTTATTGCATGGCTTGATACCCTAGTCTTGTTATATTTTTTTTTCTTGCATTTTTAATTTTTCCCTGTCCTTTTTTTTAGTGGAGGATTTTTTTTATAAGAAGGGAAGGATGTAAGGAACTGGTTTTCTAGTATATGTTTTCCCTACACGTGATACATCTATAGCAGTTTGGGTGGATTTTATTGGGTTATATCAAGGCACGTTTTTTAGCCTATTTTGGCAACTACCTATTTAGGACATGTTTGGATTAGGAAGGATCATATTGGGATTAGTCTTGTTGTTTTTGCCTTGTAGTTTCTCGTCATATTTCATTATTACGACCTGTCATATTCTGAATCATTCTGGGTTAGTCTCATGTGTGTTAGCTTCGTAACCACCATCTCCTGTTATGCCTGCCTAATTGGGCGGTAGCCTTTCTGTTTTCTTGTTGGATGTTTATCTCGTTTACAGCCTTGTTTCTATTACTTTGTTAAGCATCATCATGACACTGGACGTGTCTATAATGAGCTATCATGTATTCATTATGATCTGGTATCATAATAAGTCTTTACTGTAGCCTATTATGAGTCCAAAGAGACTCATTGCCTTAGGAACTCAGTATCTATTAAAGATCTGAATTCCGCGGCCTTAGATAGGAAAGTTCTCATTCAGCACAGTCTAGTCTAGCTACCTCAGAAATACACAAGCTACACTGGTAATATTCTTGTCCACTTGTACCTCTTGATCCCCAATCAACCCTACCCTCAACAACCCTTTAGCAACCTACTATAATCCTGTATAGGACATAGTGGGAGTGCTTAAGACCCCATAACCACGTTGGTAGAGCCGAGTTCTTTACAGAACTCCTCTACTAACTTGGCCCACACTTACAGAGTGATAATTACTTCTCTTTGTCTTGTAGGCCATGGGATTACTAATATAGTATAAGGTAGGCACTAGGCCTTTAAAAGTTAACCAGTGGAACTCTTATATTTGTTCTCTCTAACTATTCTGTTTCTGTCATCTATAGGTCTGTCCTCCTCTCTTGGGTGCAGACCTTCAGCCCTTAAGTATTACATGCCAAGACTAACTGTAACTCACTATTGTAGCTATCCTATAGTAGTGAGTCATACATGATTTGAAATCCATCTCTGACTAATTAAGTGAGTCATAACCTTAGAGTCATACATGAGTCATAGAAAATTGTTGAGTCATAGGTGACTCATAATTGACATAAAAAATATAGAAATTGCATGTAATTCCTCCCACATAATTAACCAGGCAGGTTAGTATAACTTAGTAAGAAATTACATAGTAGATGTTGGTTCAGAGTAAGTTTGTGAGGTGGTGATAGATCAGCATGCTGAGAATATTACTTCCTTACATTCCTCCTTACTTGAAAATGAAATCCATCTTCTTAGGGTATCACATAAGCTTTCTTGACATAATTATAACGCAAGGTGTTATCAATATAGAAAAGTTTCTTAACAGGGTTTATAATAATAGTAGCATGGGAAGTAAGAGTGGAATTGAGGATTCTAGGTCTTTCTGTAGCAATCATCCTGCGTGTTTCTTGCCTACTTTTCCCTTTACCATTTTGCCATATTTTCTTGTTAACATGTCTCTTACTGTAAGTAGTACCTTTGTTCCCATTTAGACAAAAATCTGTTTTCAATGATTGGGCAATATCTTTGTTATTTACCTATTTATCTTGGTGGTAGTCATATCCCTTCCATCTAACCTTATAGTGATGGAGTCCAGTACCAGGTTGGCTTCTGTATTCCATCACTCTTTCTACCTCATACCTATTTTCTTCTTCATTTACAAGTATTAGCTTGGTTTTTTCTCTGCCTGTAAATTTGATAGGGTTTGGAAAGTAGAGTTTGATGAGGGAGGTGTGGAAGACTGGGGTGATGTTTGAGAGGTCAGGGTTTTCTGAAAGGTCAAGTTCAACATGTTGGATGAATGTTAACTCTTTGGTGACTTTGAAGGGTCCTATCCATTTAGGGGATAGTTTGGAGGAGTTATATCTGGCTCAGAGATTCTTTGTTGACAGTATGACTTAAGATCCAACAGGGTAGGCAGGGGATACTCTTCTCTACTTGTTGGCTTGTTGTGTTTGTTGGGTCTTGGCTTTAGTAAGGTTTTCTGCAGCCTTATAGAACCTTTTGGCTGGGTTTGAGAAAATGGGTATTGGTATGGAGAGTGGTGTAGATCCTAGCTTTAGGTCAAAGCCTAGGAGGATATGCCAAGGAGATGTTCCTCTGGGTCCACTGACAGCAGTATTCACCTCTATTTGAACAGAAGGTGCTGCTTGTACCCAATTTGTGCCATCTTTCAACTTCTTAGTAGCAAACATAGGAATAATAGTCTTGTTCTTTCTTTCTAATACTCCATCAGTTTGTGGGTGATATGCAGAGGAGGCTTTATGCCTAACTCCAACTGAATTTGCCCAATCTTGAAATAATGCTGACATAAAAAGAAAATCTTGGTCTCTAATAATCTCATAAGGAAGTCCAACAATGAGTTAAATCCATTTTTCAAAAATGTCAATAATATCCTTTGCATTAAGTTCTTTAATGCAAGGTATAAGGAAAGTAAATTCAGTAGGTCTGTAAGAAATGACTAATAACTTATCACAGGAAATATTATGAGATCCTTCTCCTTTTAACTTGTAGTAACTAGGAATCAATTTAGAACAGGGAAAAGTGACAGGTTCCATACTAAGGAAATCTATTGCAATACTTTCCCATGGTTGAGTTGGCATATTCAATGGTGTTAGGTGCCCAATTGGTAATTGGGTGGAGCCTTTTGTGGATTGACAAATTTCACACCTCCTGACATAATCTTGGGTGTCACTGTAGGAGTTATGCCAATAATATTTGCTGGTTAGTTCCTAATATGTTTTGTCTAGTCCTTCATGTCCTGTATAAGTATGGGCTAGTTGCAGGAGGTACTCTTGTGCTGACTTACTTCTGATTTTAAGTCCTGTGGGAATTATCAACTTCTATGTTGCTCTTTTAAGGATGTACAGGAACTTGTTCTTGTACTGGATGGTGAGGATTTTATCTCCATCTCCTGCTCTCTTGTATATTTCTTTATACAACTTGTCTTCTTCCATACATTCTACATATTGCTGAGTCAGGTCTTTGTCTTGTAGGCAATTTGCTACTACAAGGTCAGGGTCCATGAGGTCCTTCTCATCTTCTTCAAGTGCTATTGTGTCTTTGACATATTGTATATTGGCATGGCCACTACTAGTCATTAGTTTTTTCCTGAGTTTGCAAGTGTTGGCTTTGTGGTGTCCTTTGCAGAAGGTGCATTTTCCAATTGAGGATTCTGGTTTGGAGTTAAGGTTGTGGCACATGACTCTCCAGTGTCCTATTTGTCCACATTTGGCACAAACTCGGATAGTAGTGTGTGGAATGTTAGAGTCATTGTTGCGTGGTGGTGGCATGGCATTGTGGCTTGGTTGCATATGATTTGGCTTGGTTGCATGCTAGCTATTGTTGGGCATTTGAAGGTATCTGTAGATATTTTCCTCCATTTTCCTTTGTTCTTCTTTCCATACTGCCATATCTTTTAATTTATTATTATTTTTTATTTCTTGTGATTTGAGGGATAGCTTACTGTTTGCTTCTGCTGCCTTAGGTCATTCTTGTGGATTGAGTCTGGTGGTGTCAATCTTAGGGTTGTTCTGGTGAAGGAAGATTTTGCTGTAGTTTTGTTTCCACTCACTGGTGACTGTTTGGGGAGCTGGAGGAGGAGGAGGAGGATGATGGAACTTAAGTTCCCGTGGTACTTCATCCTTACACCCAGTTGGTGAGTGCTGTCTCCTTCTAAGTATTCCAGTGAGAGTGGGATTCCACTCCTACATTTGGTCATACTTTATTTTTCCCTTGTCAATTGCTCTAAGTTGTCTTACCATTTCTTCCTAGCTGGGCCCAGGATTGACTCTCATCCATTCTTCCTTTTCAGCGTCAGTTTCCACCTGAGCTCTGTTTGATGCCTCTTCAAGGGTCCATTCTGGTTCTGGGTAAGGAGGTACAGCAGGAGGGGCCATAGTAGTGGAGTTACTAGATTTTTTATTAATAACTATATTGAAGTTCGGTATTCTAGGTTTTTGTTTTACTGACCTTCTCATTTCCACTTGTTCCTGTTGTTCCTGCTGCTGCTGAGCTTGTGCTCTGGTTGTAGTAGCAGCAGTCACTATGGCCTGCTACCTTTCATTGCAGGCAGTTCTTTGTTGTAACTCCTGGTGTCTCCTGTCCCTTTCCTGATGGAATATATCTCCTAGCCCAGTGCTGCTGCTGCTACTAGCAGAGTTGGGGGATTGTGGTCTATGGTATGGCCTGTTTGTAGAAGATGGTGGGCAGACTGGTTTCCCATTCATTCCACTCATGGTTCTTCTGGTAGGCATGCTTGTAGGGTACTTGGTGTTGGTGGTTGGTGGTAGAAGATATGGTCTTGAAATAAAGATATGGTTTACTACTACTGGAGATGGTAGTGTAGGACTATGGATTGGTGTAGGGGACAGATTAGAGCTAGAGGAGGAGGTAGAGCCCTTATATGTTCCTGCTCTACTCAGTGTGTCTGCTATGAAATTTTCTTTTCCCTCTATGGATTCTATGGTGATATCAAACTCACTCATTACTTGTTGCCACCTGATCTTCATTTGCTTATCTTGCTATATAGTCATAAATATTACCAATGGTTTGTGATCTGTAAGTACTATTACTTTATGGCCTTGCAGCTTACTCCTGAAATGCCTCCATGGGTCAACAATTGCTAATAGTTCTTTATCAGTTGTTGTATAATTTGTTGGACCTTTGTTTAGGCATCTTGAATAAAATGCTTCTGGCCTTTTCAAACCATCTTCTTTTTGACCAATCCATCCTGATAATCCTACATTACTTGCATCTGTTATCAGGTATATTTGCTCACCTGAGTCATGGTTGATTGGTTTGAGTACTGCATTGCTCATTATTAATTCTTTGACTTGCTTAAATGCCTCCTTATGCAGGTGAATCCATTTAAATTGTTTTGTTGATCCTTGTAGTTTATATTGGCATCTGCCTTTAGTTGCTAGATCCTTGCAGAATCTTGCAAGGTAGTTAATCACCTCTATGAATGTTTGTATTTCTTTTCTGTTGGTAGGTTTCTTGAAATCTACTACCCTTTTGATTTTTTCAGGATCAGTATCTAGCTCCTTATTGTCTAGGATATGCTCAAGTAATTCCATTCTTTGTGGCATTATTTGGCATTTGTCTTTGTTGAACCATATTTTGGCTTTTTCCAGTGTTTGTAATCCTACTCTTACTCTTTGTATATGTTCTACATAGGTATTATTTCCAATAAGGATATTATCTAAGTATCCCATTACTGTTTTGCCCATGAATTCCTTTAAGAGCCAATTCATGCCTCTCATAATTGTTGTAGGTGCATTACGGTCACCTTGTGCATAACTAGTGAGTCAAATTTTCCCATATGACATGACAATGTTGAATGTTTGACTGAACCAGGCTAGTGCCTAATGTTGTGGTATCCATCTATTAGATCTAGTTTGGATTTAAATTTTTTGCTAGCTAGCCAATCAATGATTTGATTAATGCTAGGCATAGACATCCTATCCTTGTGTGTTTTGAGATTTCTTGGTATACAATTTAGAAGGAACCTTGCTTTCTTACCATCCCTCTTTGGTTGTATGAACATTATTATTGTATGGAGGGATTTAGGTGGCATGATTCTACCAGTTTCTAGTTCCTTATTTACTTTTTATGTGATTTGATCCTGGAATCTGTCATAGCTAGAGATATAGTTAGAGTGCCATACAGCCCCATCCATTATTTCTATTTTGTGTTGCATGATTTCCATTGTTTCCCTTAGTGGTGGTAGTTCTGTTGGTTTCTCTGTTAGAAATAGATGTGGGAATTCGGAGTAGGGATCAAATCCTTGTTGTATACTTATGTGATTGCAGATCATGTCTCCTCCTTCATACATGACTGGATTTGGTCCAGGTTCATACTCTGAGTCAGACCCTATTTCCCATGATCCTGAGTTAATTTCTTCTTCTTCTTCCCAGATAGTGTATAGGGCATCTTGCCCTAACATTCTCTCTCTTTTAGCTTCCATACTTTCCATGAGTTCATCAAACTCATAATCTAGCCATGTGTGTATCTCAGCTTGTTGTCTTCTGATAATATTGTTATCTCCCATCCTTGCTTCCAGGTTATCTATTGATTCATGTAGGACTATTCCAAGGGTTCTATTTTCCTCATCTAGTTGTCTTAGTTTTTCATCTAGGTCAGTTATTGACTCATATTCTGAAGAATCTTCATAATCTGTTTCATTATATGCATAATTCTTGATTGATTCTGAGTCAGATGTTGTTTCTGATTCTGCATCTGAGTGTGGATGTGCTGATGCTTCACTTGCTGCTTCACATGTTGGTTGCATCCATATTTCTGCAGATCTTATTGAGTCATTTCCAGTTTTCTGTAGCATTATGAGGTCATATTTGGTCATTCCTAGTGGTTGGATACTTATCATGTTGTCATAGATATTCATTATTGCTTTTAATTTCTTTAATGCTGGTTCTTCTAGTATAGTATCTCAATTTCTGAGATTGACTGCATAGAAGGTTCTTTCTTCTTCATATCCTTGCACATTGATAAGCACTGTTGTGTTATTTGTCATAGGTGATCTGCTTCCTTGGATTGCTGTTTCTAGGAGTTTCTTTTCCATTTGTTCTAGTGGGAGTTTAAACAGGGTACAGAAATTATTGGATATCAGGTCTCCTCCTTGTGTACATGGGTCTCTTAGCATAGGTGCCTTATATCCATTAATTGTGATTTCTTCAGCCATGGTTTCTTTTCTTGCTTCAGGTATGAAGGAGGTTCTACTATGTGTAGGGCCTTTCATTACCTGCATTAGTGCTGACTTTGTTTCCATATTTAGGGCTGCAGTTTTGACTTTAGACTTTCTATTCCCGTTTTGGTATTTTTGTTGGGTGATCTTTTGGTATAATAAGCTCATGGGTTTCTTCTGTGGACATTGTGATGCCATTTGACCAGTTTGGCTGCAGTGATAGCATTTACCTTCCTGTTTGAGCTTTTCCCTCTCTCCAAAAGATAAGCCATGTCATCTTTTCTTTTTCTAGCACTAGGGAAGTTACCATACAGTCCTCCTGGTCCTCCCTTTACTTTACCTGCAGGAGCTGCAATCTTCTTCTTTTCAGCAGGGAATTTGTAATTTGATTTAACAAATTCCATTAGTTTTCCTTCTACCTATTGCCTACTAGGTGGATTTGGTTTCCTATTTTGGTTTAGCATTTGTAGAGGTTTATGGGTTTGTTTCATGGTAGCCTGTACTTGTTCTGCCTTGTTGACAATTTGTACAAATGACATATCCCAGTTGATTGCTAATTTAACTTGTTGTTTAATTAGGGTGGTCAGCCCATTTACAAATTTCATTTTGCGTGCATGGTCTGAGATAAGGGCTCTGCCCTTATTGTCTCTGCATCTAAGTTGGTAGTCTTGCAGAGGTTGTGCAAATGTGTTGACAGGGCTATCTTGTCCAAATTGTGCTTGGTGGCAACCTTCATACTTTTTCCACAGTTCTTCCCTGGCTATGGATGGGATAATCTTTTTCCTTAGGAAAACCATGAATATTCCTCTTTGTTGGTTTGGTTTTTTCACTATAGTTTTTCAACCATCTGGCAGCCATACTAGGGAATTGAAAACTTGCTCTTTCCAAAGCTTCTTCCTTTTCCACATCCAAACCTTGCCATTTCAACCATCTTACCAATTGTTCTATATATTCATCAAAGGTAATTGTGTCCTTCCATTTCTCTGCTTCACTATCAAAGGTTTCTGGTTCTTTGATTTTTGTCATTCTAGTTGCTTTCTTGATGGTTTCTTCTTTTATTTTGCTAGCATGTTGTTTTATTCCAGTAAGCTTTTCCCATTCTTACTGCTGTGGTGTTATTTCTCTTACTGACGTATCTGTTTCAGTCCCAGATTCTTCTGAGTCTTCAGAGTTGCTTGAATCAGGTCCTGATTCATCATCACTGCTTGACCTTCTGCTTGGTTCTGGATCTGTTTCTGGGTTTATTTGAACTTTCTTTTAAGGTAAGGGTTTATCTCTCTTTTGTTTCTTAGGTGTTTGTGGTTGCCTCTCTGTTTCTTTACCTTTATTCCGGAGTATTCGTGGTCTATCTTTTGATCCACTCCCTGATTCTTGTCCTAATGGAGGTTTTATGACAAATGGATCATCCTCTATCCATATTGTTTCTTCTGTTACATTTTTGGGGTTTTCTATTTCTGGAGTTCCTAATTCACATAGAGTTTCTAGCATAAGATACTGTTCTATTTCTGGCCAGTTTTTTACCAACCAAGCTTTGCCTTTTACTGGGTTAGAGGTTGGTTGGGGTGGTCTTGCTTTAAATCCTGCTTTTATTTCCATATCCTCTAATACCTTATCACTTAACTCTGCTGCTTCTTGAAAGCTTGGATAGTTCAAGCATGTTTGGAAGATTAGTTCTATTTCCTTATCATTTAGTTCATATTGGTTGAGGAGATAATATGTTTGGACTTGGTTCATATATTGATTCCATCTGTTCAGATTATTTTCCCAGTACTGTTCTGTTGAAACTGGAGTTCTGATTATTCTTGCTGGTATTAATCCTTTTCCTTCAATTTTAATTGTTTTCTGTTCTGCATCTTTTTCTAAAATGTCTTTCCCATTTGGAGTGGCTCTTTTGGGTGTGTCTGAAGGTACTAATTCTTTAGGTAGTGCTGTTGCCTCATCAGGAGTTAACGCCTTCCTTCTTCCCTTGGTGCCACTTTTAGAACCTTTCTTTCCTTTCCTAGGGGTAGCAAACATGTCTATCTTCAGGAATTATACTACTGATGAAATGGGAAGGCTTTGTTTCCTTCCTGCTATTCCTTCTTTTGTGGATCCTGATGAGGAGGAATCCTTTTCAGTTTCCTATGATAGTCATAAGGACTATTTATTTGGGCAGATGGGGGCTAGACCAAAGCCTTCCTCTGTCAAGTCTGATCCTTCTTTTGGTAGGCAAAAGAAGGTTAAGGAGGTTAGGTTTGTTAATGGCCTCAACACTAGTCTTAGGAGTATTCCTACTTATAGTAGGAGTACTTCTTTCAAGCTTAGGGGTTGGACTGCCAGGGAGGCCTACTCTTTCTGCCAGGAGAGGTATAGGTGGTGTCCTTGCTGGGAGTGTAAGGAGAGGTGTGATTGATGGTTCTCTTTGGGTTTTTCTTGGGGTTGGGATACTAGATATCCTTTGGGGGAGTACTACTCATCTGCTTGTTGGGGATGCAATAAGTGTTGCAAGTGAGTTTCCTAATTGTTTCTTCTTATTGGCTCTTTTACTAATATTTCCTACTAGGTTTGTTGATGAGCCTTTCCTTTGTACGCAGTTTTACCAGTTCAGGTAACTGGTTCTTTTTGTTTCTTTTGTTCTAGTGTTGGTTTGTTGTAAGTATCTGCTAATGTGATATTTTTATCAACTTGTTTGGTCTTTGCTAATAGTATTTTGGATCCCAGGTGTGTTGCAAGTTCTACCAACAGCTTTGTTCTTAGCTTTTTTGGTTTATAGAATTTGTAGTTTACTGCAATTCTGCTAGGGTAGATATTTTTTGCTTTTCTTGCAAAGTATTGATGGGTTTCTCTTCTTTTTGTTACTGCTGAATATATTGCTTTTTGTGTTCTACTTATGCAGTCTTGCAGGTTTCTGTTCTATTTCTTATGCAGGTTCTTTTGTACTATTGCTTGTTGTATGTGTTCTTTTGCTGACTATCAGGCTTGGTTCTACTATGGTTTCTTATCTACTATAGAGTTGTAGTACTTGGTAAGTAGTTTCTTTACTACTTGTACATAAGATTATAGGCCAGGGTGATCAAGCCTGCCTTGATATAAAAGTCTTTCTTAGGTTAAAAAAATGTAAATGGGCACCTAAAGTACTTAGGGTGGAAAATTACCCTAAAGTAATATTCAGTACTACTAAGTACTTTAAAGGCTTAAGTTGTCTTAGGTTCTGGTTGAGGTGCTATTATTCCACTTCTGGTTCTATATAGTTTGTACTAACTAATCTTGGCCTTAAGGTTTCTTACTCTGTTCCTTCTTTGTTGAGAGTGATAATTACTTCTCTTCGTCTTGTAGACTATAGGATTACTAATATAGCATAAGGTAGGCACTAGGCCTTTAAAAGTTAACCAGTGGAACTCTTATATTTATTCTCTCTAACTATGCTGTGTCAGTCATCTCTAGGTCTGTCCTCCTCTCTTGGGTGCAGACCTTCAGCCCTTAAGTATTACATGCCAAGACTAGCTGTGACTCACTATTGTAGTCCACCCATACTAGTGAGTCATACATGATTTGAAATCCATCTCTGACTCATTAAGTGAATCATAACTTTAGATTCATACATGAGTCATAGGAAATTGTTGAGTCATAGGTGACCCATAATTGACATGAAAAATGAAGAAATTACATGTGATTCTTCCCTCATAATTAACCATGCAGGTTAGTATAACTTAGTAAGAAATTACATAGTAGATGTTGGTTCAGGGTAAGTTTGTGAGGTGGTGATAGATCAGCATACTGAGAATATCACTTCCTTACACGAGTTCAGCAAGAGCATAGGCGAGTTTCTTGAACGACTAGAGGGGAGCTTGCTTCAAACTATAAAAAGTCTTACCTAGTTGAAGTATTTTCCCTCTAGACCAATTCCAGAAGTGGGTAACATCCAGATTTCTTTGACAAGATCAGTATTCAGAAATGGGTATGAGATGTTTAATTATTCTGTATCAAGGTCGAGGTGTGTTGCTAGGGCACGGAGAAGGCATAAAGAGTTCTCCTGCGTCACTAGTGCGAATGCCATATCATAATTAAAATATTCTTGTTCTGAGTGGCCTTTAACAACAATTCCAGCCTTATGGCGTTTAACTAATCTAACAGCATTCCATTTAACTTTGAATACCCACCTACTACCAACGGGTTTTCTGCCATGTCGTAGGTTACTAAAAATGTGAACAGTCCAAGTTTCACGCTCCTGGATTGTCTGATGTTACACAAGCACAGCTTGTTACTATTAGTCTGAATCAGAGAATGCCATAGCTTCTTACTTGATATTTGGTTCTGCTGCAAAACCAGCCTTTCCAGATTCCAAGTATCGTTCTGGAGCTTAAACTTGACCTTGATCCATATGAGGTTGATGGTAAAACTTATAGTCGAGGCAGGGGATATTAGTTAATTCTACGAGCTTCTTAGTATCTATAGTTTTAGGTGTAGCAGGAGTGTTGGCAGAGGTATGGTGAGGTGGAGTTCAGGGACTCACAGAGGGGGTAGGTGTTGGAGTATCTATCCCTATATTATCATTGTCCTTGGAGAAGGATTAATATTCTTCTGTATTTTACATGTATCATGGAGGAGAGATAGCAGGTGCGGTGAACTTTTTTGGAGTGATAGGTAAGTCAGCACAAAGTGGTTGATTAGTTGTGCTTAGGTCATCAGTAATATCGGAAGGTACAGGATAATAGTGAACGTCGATAGAGATATAGGATAAGAACAGTTCTAACTTGTCTTGTCAATACATATTTACCTTGTGTGGGGATAGGATGTAAGTAGGGAACATATGATCTGAGTCTGTATAACCAACAGGACATTTTTCTAGTGCTGTGGGATTTAGTTTGGAGCCAGCTATTTTTATTCTTCCAGTATATAGATAAAGCACTTAGAGTAAAAGGGACGAATGTGGGAGATAGTTACCTTAGAGTTATAGACAGGGCCGAACAGGGTTTTGCAATATAGTGCGGAGTAATGCAGTCGGTTCTTGAGGATCCTAGCCCAATTGGAAATGAGGGCCTAAAGTATTTAGTGTGTAATATTACCCTGAGGTAATATTCCAGAACTACTAAGTACTGTAAAGGCTAAGTATTTGGTTTCTAGTATTGCATTACTAAGTTTTCATTAAGAGTCCTCATGGCCTAGAATTAACCAGTGGAACTCTTATATTTGTAATATCTAACTATTCTATGTCTGTCTTCCCCACGTCTACTTCCCTTCTCTGGAAACAGACCTTCAGCCCTTAAGTATTACATGCCAAAGCTGGTTGTGACTCACTATTGTGGCTGTGATATAGTAGTGAGTTACACATGATTTGAAATCTATCTCTAACTCATTAAGTGAGTCATAACCTTAGAGTCATACATGAGTTATAGAAAATTGTCGTGTCATAGGTGACTCATAATTGACATAAAAAATATTGAAATTGCATGTAATTCTTCCAACATAATTAACCAGGCAGGTTAGTATAACTTAGTAAGAAATTACATAGTAGATATTGGGCCTGGATAAGTTATGAGGTAGTGATATATCAGTATACTGAGAATATCACTTCCTTATATTCCTGCTTACTTAAAAATGAAATCCATCTTCTTAGTGCATAACATAAGCTTTCTTGATATGATCATACGCAAAGGTATTATCAATGTAGAAATGTTTCTTAACAGGGGGCTTAACAATAGTGGTATGAGAGGTAACAGAAGGCTTTAGAATCCTATCTCTTTCTGTAGCAATTATTTTGAAAGTTTCTTCCCTGCTCTTTCCTTTACCATTTTGCCACATTTGTTTATTAGCAGGTGTTTTGCTCTAAGTAGTACCTTTATTCTCATTTAGCTAGAAGTCTTTTTTCAATGAGTGGTCAATGTCTTTATCATTTATGCATTCATCAGGGTGGTTGTCACATCTCTTCCATCTGTAAGGAATTGATATTCTCAGTATATTGATCTATCACCACCTCACAACTTACCCTGAACCAACATCTACTATGTAATTTCTTACTAAGTTATACTAACCTGCCTGGTTAATTATGTTGGGAAAATCATATGTAATTTCTTTATTTTCATGTGTCAATCCCTATGACTCAATAATTTCCTATAACTCTAAAATTATGACTCACTTAATGAGTCAGAGATGGATTTCAAATCATGTATGACTCACTACTATGGCACAGCCACAATAGTGAGTAACAGCTAGTCTTGGCATGTAATACTTAAAGGCTGTAGGTCTACATCCAGAGAAGGAGATCAGACGTGGAGAAGACAGACACAGAATAGTTAGATACAACATATATAAGAGTTCCACTGGTTAAGCTTTAGGCATAGTGCCTGCCTTTATACTGTATTAGTAATCTTATGACTTAATAAGCCATCCAACCTATAGGTAAGAGATCAAAGACAGTTATAAGGAAGAACCTAAGAATCTACAGGCACAGAAGGTAAAAGCTGCTTATTGAGCTTACAACTTTTAAAACCACTAAGACTGGAATAGTAATACCTCAACCAGAACCTAAGACAACCTAAGCCTTTAAAGTACTTAGTAGTTCTGGAATATTACTTTAGGGTAATATTCCACCCTAAATAATTTAGGTCCCCATTTACACCATCTGACTTTGTATAGAGGAAGTTCAGTACCTGGTTGGCTTCTATATTCCATCACTCTTTCTACCTCTACCTATTTTCTTTCAAATGGACAGGTCCTAGCTTGGTTTTTTGTCTACCTGTGAATCTGATAGGGTTTGGGAAATAGGGTTTAATATGGGAGGTGTAGAAGACTAGACTGATGTTTGATGGGTCAGGGTTTTCTGAAAGGTCAAGTTCAATATTTTAGGTGAATGTTAATTCTTTAGTGACTTTAAAGGTTCCTATCGATTTAGGGGATAGTTTGAAGGAGTTCCATCTGGCTGCGAGGTTCTTTGTGGACAGCATAACTTAAGATCCAATAGTGTAGGCAGGGGATGCCTTTCTTTACTTGTTGGCTTGTTGTATTTGCTGGATCTTGGCTTTGGTAAGGTTTTCTGTAGCCTTATAGAATCTTTTGAGTGGGTTGGAAAAGATGGGTATTTGTATAGAGACTGTTGTAGATCCTACCTTTGGGTCAAAGCCTAGGAGGATATGCTAAAGAGATTTCCCTCTAGGTCCACTAATAGCAGATTTCACCTCTATTTAAACAAAAGGTCCTGCTTATACCCAATTTGTACCATCTTCCAACTTCTTTGCAATAAACATAGGAATAATAGTCTTGTTTTTTCTTTTAGAGGGTCTATCAGTTTGTGGGTAATATATAGAGGAGGCTTTATAGCTAACTCCAACTGAATTTGCCCAATCTTGAAATGTGGCTGACATAAAGAGAATATCTTGATCTGCAATAATCTTATAAAGAAGTCCAATAGTAGGTTTGATCCATTTTTCAAAAATATCAATAACATCCATAGCATTAAGTTCTTTAATACAAGGTACAAGGAAAGTAAAATCAGTGTGTCTGCAAGAAATGACTAATAACTTATCAAAGGAAATATTATGAAATCTTTCTCCCTTCAACTTGTGGTAATCAGGTATTAATTTGGAACAGCTAATGGTAACAGGTTCCATACTTAGGAAGTCCATTGCAATACCTTCCCATGGTTGGGTTGGTACATTTAATGGTGTCAGGTACCCAATTGGTAATTGGGTGGAGCCTTTTGTAGATTGATAAATTTTACAGATTCTAAAATAATCTTGGGTATCATTATAGGAGTTCTGCCAGTAATATTTCCTGGTTAGCTTCTGGTATGTTCTGTCTAGTCCTCTGTGTCCTGTATAAGCATGGGCTAGCTGTAGGAGGTATTCTTGTGCTGACTTACTTCTGATTTTAAGTCCTGTTAGAATTACAAACTTCCATGATGCTCTTTTGAGTATGTATAGCAACTTGTCCTTATGATGAATAGGGAGGATTTTTTCTCCATCTCTTGCGCTTTTGCATATGTCTTTATACAAGTTGTCTTTTTCTATACATTCCACATACTGCTAAGTCAGGTTTTTGTCTCATAGCTAGGTTGCTACTATGAGGTCACAGTTCATAAGGTCATTCTCATCCTCTTCAAGTACTATAGTCTCTTTAATATATTGCATATTAGCATAACTACTTCTTGTTATCAACTATTTCCTATGTTTGCCAGTATTGGTTTTGTGGTGTTCTTTGTAGAAGGTGCATTTCTCATTGCAAGGTTCTGGTTTGGAGGTGAGGTTTGGGCACATGACTCCCTAGTGTCCTTACTGTCCACATTTGGTACAGATTCTGATGGTGGTATGTGGAATGTTGGAGCCATTGTCAATTAGAAGTGGTATATCTTTGTAGGTTTGTGGTTTATAGTTTGGCTGGTTTGTATTCCAACTATTATTAGGTATTTGCAGGTTTCTATAGATGTTTTCCTACATGTTTCTTTATTCTTCTTACCATGCTATCATGTCTTCTAATTTATTATTACTTATTCTTTCTTGTAACTTTAGGGGTAGCATACTAGTTGCTTATCCTGGCTTAGGCCATTCTTGTGGATTCAGTCTAGTGGTGACAATCATAGGGTTATTTGGGTGATGGAAGATTTTGCTGTATTTTTGCTTCCACTCTCTGCTAACGGTTTGGGGGGCTGGAGGAGGAGGAGGAGGATGATGGAACTTAAGTTCATGTAGTACTTAATCCTTGCATTCAGTTGGTGAATGCTGTCTCCTTCTGAGTATTCCAGTAAGAGTGGGGTTCCACTCTTGCATCTAGTTATACTTCATTTTCCCTTTATCAGTTGCCCTAATCTCTCTCACCATTTCTTCCTAGCTAGGTCCAGGGTTGAATCTTATCTATTCTTCTTCCTCAGTGTCTGTTTCCACTTGATCACTATTTGATGGCTCTTCAAGGGTCCATTATGGTTCTGGAGAAGGAGGAGCAGCAGGAGGGACTATATTAGTAGAGTTACTAGGTTTTTTGTTCATTATTAAGCTGACGTTGGGTATTTTAGGTTTATGCTTTACTGACCTTCCCAATTCCACTTGTTCCTGTTGTGCTTGCTGCTGCTGAGCTTGTGCTCTAGTTGTAGCAGCAGCAGTTACTATGGCCTACTATCTTTCATTTTAGGCAGTCTTTTATTGGAGCTCCTGGTGTCTTCTGTCCCTTTCCTGCTGAAAGATGTCACCCAGCCCAGTTCTGTTGCTACTGCTAGCAGTATTGGAGGATTGTGGCCTATCGTAGGGCCTAGTTGCAGAAGAAGGTGGGTAGACTCGTTTCCCAGTCATTCCACTTATGGTTCCTCTGGGAGGCATGCTGTTTGGGTGGTTGGTATTGGTAGGTGGTGGTAGAAGATGTGAGTGTGAAATGAAAATATAGTTTACTACTACTGGAGGTGGTAGTCTAGGAGTGTGATTTGGTGAAGAAATATCAAAGCTAGAGGCGGAGGCGGAGTCCTTATATGTTCCTCCTGTGCTTAGTGTATCTGCTATAACGTTCTCCTTTTCTTCTATGTATTCTATAGTGATATCAAACCCGCTCATTACTTGTTGCTAGCTTATTTTCATGTGCTTATCTTGCTATGTAGTCATAAATGTTACCAGTGGTTTGTGATCTGTGAGTACTATCACTTTGTAGCCTTGTAGCTCACCCCTGAAATGCCTTAGTGAGTCAACAATTGCAAATAATTCCTTATCAGTTGTTATGTAATTTGTTTGACCCTTGTTTAGGCATCTTGAGTAGAATTCTGCTGGCCTAATCACACCCTCTTCTTTCTGACCAATATATCTTGATAGTCCTATATTACTTGCATCTGTTATCAGGTATATTTCCTCATTTGAGTCATGATTGATTGGTTTGAGTACTGCATCACTCATTATTAATTCTTTAACTTGTTTAAATACCTCATCATGCAGGTGAGTCCAGTTAAATTGTTTTGTTGATCCATGTAGTTCATATAGAAATCTGCCTTTGGTTGCTGGGTCCTTGCACAATCTTACAAGGTAGTTGACTAGGTCCATTAATCTTTGTAAATCTCTTCTTTTGGCGGATGTCTTGAAATCTACTACCTTTTTGTTTTTTTCAGGATCAGATTCTAGTCCATTATTGTATGGGACATGCGCAAGTAATTTCATGCTTTGTAGCATTATGTAAGCAACTGGTTTTGTGGTATATGTTTTCCCTACAAGTGTTCTATATCTGGTAGTTTTGGTGGATTTTATTGGGTTGTATCAAGGCACATTTTTGGCCCATTTTGGCAGATACCAGTTTAAGACATGTTTGGATAAGGAAGGATCATATTGGGATTAGTCTTGTTGTTTTTTCCTTGTAGTTTTCTCGTCATATTTCATTATTATTACCTGTCATATTCCTGTATAATTCTGGGTTAGTTGCATGTATGTCAGCCTGCTGACCACCTTCTCTTGTTATGCCTGCCTAATTGGGCAGTAGCTTAATCCATTTTCTTATTGGTTGTTTATCTCGTTGGCAGCCTTGTTTCCATTACCTTGTTAGGCATCATCATGACACTGGACATGTCTATAATGAGCCATCATGTATTCATTATCATCTAGTATCATAATGAGTCTTTACTGT
>Ga0307511_10002180_pt1 | contig 20572 bp, 10 predicted proteins | sample 13_EM_MG_FD_200266 | JGI IMG/M metagenome (GOLD analysis project Ga0307511, IMG submission 200266) | Populus trichocarpa ectomycorrhiza microbial communities from riparian zone in the Pacific Northwest, United States - 13_EM | ecosystem: Host-associated > Plants > Roots > Unclassified | place...
GCCTTTGTACAGGACCGCATGGCTTCTGCCACCCGGGTACCATAGCTGCCCAGGCCCATGATCGCAACCCTCAGTATGGGGCCGTCATAAGGGCGGGCGAGGGGGCTTGGGCCGGCAGACGTCTGGCCGGGTAATAAGGAGAATGCGATGGCGGAACCGGTGAGTTTTTGAAGGAAGTCGCGACGGGTATTCATGGCAGAAGGTTTTTTATACTAAGTTAAAAATGAGTAAGTAGTGAAAGGGTAGGATTGAGGAGAAAATTTACGGAAAGTATTTAGAATTGAGAAAAAATGCTTTCTGTGACTGGGTGGCAGGTTTCGTAAATCTACGATAAAAATCGAGGGTTTGTGCTCTAGGCTGTGAAGGTGGATTGATCTACTTTTGACTTATCCAATTCCAATGAACTAACCGAATATCCAGAAAAACCGCTTAAAATCCAATTCCGAACTGGAAGCCGTAAATTCAAATTCTCTGAGAAACCTCTGATTAATTTTGGAGGTTTTTCTCTTTTTGGTCCTTTCTGACCAGCCCGGTCGTTTTTCTGAAATTGGATCAGGTTAGGAAGCTGGGGGGCTAATTTTTAAATATCGCCTGTTCGAATTCTTTTATAGCTTCCTGTCGATTCAGTTCCGCTTTATTTTTTAATGCATTGGCCGCTTTCTTTATTTTAGAAAGTTCGGAAACAATTTTCTTTTGCGTTTTTAAATCCGGAATTGGAAAGATAAAGTCCTGCAATTCCTGTGCATTTACATTTGCCTGTCCCAGAATTTGCCGGCTTATCATATCAATCTGAACTCTGCCGATTGGTGAATTGAAAAGGTGATTGATAAAATGAACATTTGTCTTTTCCGGGTCTAATTTCAAGCGTATCAGATAAGATGCGAAGGTGAATTCTTCATCCAGTTCAAATACTGCGGTCTTTCCCACCAATTCTTTACTGTTCGTTCTGTTAAAGAGTAAATCTCCTTTAGCCAATACTATTTTTTCTTTTTGTTCTTCCTGGATGGAAATGTATTTCAAGTCATCGATGTCCAATTCGGAATTGTTGATATTGTTCATGCGCAACATTGGAATGCCAATAGGTTCTTCTGTTGCTTTTAAGGATAAACCATATTGATAAGACAATAGCAAGTTCCTGATTTTTTGGACCGGGTATTTAGCTTCTGTAATTCCTTTGATAGAACTAAAATTGAAAAGATAGTCTGCCGCCCAGCGATCAATAAAGCTGAATTTTGTAAATGTGATCCCTTTCTTTTTTACTGATTTTTCAATATTTACTCCCAATGCTTCTAATAGATAAGCATTAATTTCCTGTTCTTTCTCAAGGGCTGCTTTATCCTGAATGACCGCTTTCTCCGTTTTCAGGTAGTAGGCTGCCAATAATTTTTTCTGAATTTCCCGGGGAGGCAAAGCTATCTCCAATGTCTTTAAAATATCAATCGTTAAGTTTTGCCTTACTGAGCCGGTAGTGCTTTCGTTTATGATTTTATTAAAGCGTACTGTTTTGAAAAGTTTGAAAAGGAAGTCGGGTAACAGGGTCTCTTTACAGCTAAAGACTACATAGGCAGGGCTAATAAATTCGTGTTGGTGTTCTTCGGTCGTCATTCCAATACTGCCCACATTTACACGATAGGGGTTGTAAGCCAGCCAGTCTTTTTTCATTTGTTTGTAGGCCTGATTGATGTTAGCTCCTTTTTCCCTGTAAGCGTCAAAAATCCCTTTTTTGTTGCTAACACCCAATATGCCAAATTCTTCTTCGGGAAAATCGTAGAGTTTGTGTTTGTGACTTTGTTCCTGTATGTGCATTCCCAGTTTCACAATGGGGTAGTCCGATTGTATTCTTTCCGAAGAATAGCGTTTGACATCCCACAACACAATGTCACGGAACGGAAGAATTTTCATGGGGTTCATATTGCCGGTTGGGATTTGTCGTTCCAAAGTCGATTTTTGATACGATATTTTTTAAATTCCTTTGCTACCGGGATCAATTCGTTTTCTATTGGGGCGCCGGTAGTGCTGATCCCGGCCTTTTCAACTTCTACGATGGGAATTTCGTAATCAAATTTTGTTTTTACTTCTAATTTGATCTCGTCCTCTATTTGTTGCCAAATGCGGTTTAGCCTGTTATTGAGTTCTTTTTTTTCTTCCTTGTCCAACCCGCGAACTTTTAACCGGGTTGAGATTTCTTCCAGTTCCGTTGTGTATGCTGTGTTGACTCTTTTCGAGGCCGAGTCTTTTATTTTATGGTATTGCCTGGCTTCCTCCGCCGTAAACTTTTTAAAGAATAGTAAGCTTGGTTTTACTGTTGCGCCGGAAGCAATAAATACATCTTGCGGAATAGACGTGATGTTGATGATCTTAGCTCTTCCTTCAACATAGTCCCTGACTTTTTGCAGTTTGGTATTGTTCAAAACGCCTTCGGGTAAAACAATTCCCATTCGGCCGCCGGGGCAGAGCAAATTCAGGCAGCGTTCAATAAAAAGCACTTCGGTCAGACTGCTTAAATCCCCGAGATCGTATAAACTCAAGATGGATTTGCCGACATTGTTATTGATCTGGCCTAGTGCGGCTAAATACTCATCACCATAACGCTGGATGTATTTATTAATCCTGCTGGTGTCTTTGTATTTGTCCTGCTCTGTAATCTTCAATGATTTTTCAACTCTTGCTCCGAACGGCGGATTCGTTAAAATGATATCAAAACGGTTGTCAAAGATGCCGTTAACATTCAACAGGCCATCGTGATGATGTACTCCCCCGTGACCGTCGCCATGCATAATCATATTCATTTTGGCCGTTCGCGCCATCCGGGGATTTGCATCCGTTCCAAAAATGCAGTCGTAGGAAAGTCTGCGTAAGCGGCTTTGCGAATTGTTAATGTCTAACTCCGCATTTAATAAGTTGAATTGTTCGTTTACTTTCTTATCTGTTTTCTCCTGTTCTTTTTCACTTAGTTTGTCGAAGGCATTATTATAATATTGCGCTTTTATTTTTTCTTTCGCTGTTTGAATTTCATTTTCAATTTTACCTCTTACATACTCGAAGGTCTTGATTAAGAAACCACCGCTGCCGCAACAAGGGTCACATATTGTCTCTCCTACCTGCGGGTCGAGGATTTCGACCATATAGTCAACGATAGTCCTTGGCGTGAAGAATTGACCTAATTCGCCTCTAAAGGTCCTGCCTAAGAACTTTTCAAAGGCGATCCCTTTGACATCGTCTGATGTGGTTGATAAATTATAAATCTCCAATGCTTTGACAATGGCCTCAAAGCTGGCTTGTTTGATCTTTATTTTTTCGTTCGGGTCAAATAAATCCGCGTCTTTGAATTCATCTTTTGTCAATTCAAACCAATAGTCCATATAAGGGATGTCGTCTTTAGGTCCATTGCGTTTGATGTTTACCGGGCGGATGTTCTTTTCATAGTGTGATTCCTGCTTTTGGAATTGCTTTAATGAAAAGACATTGTCTTCGTCAGGATTCCGTTCATAACGAATTTTCATGAACAGGATCTTGCTTGTCTCGTCGAAGGCTGCTTCCGGTGAAAGTTTGTCGTTGTTACGGATAATGTTGTGGCATCTGAAAAGAAGGTTGCTAAACTCTTCTCTTGTAAAGGCCTTGGTCTGTGTCAGTAAATCTTTAATTTTCTTTTCATTCTTCAGGTCATCATTGCCCGGAATGTCTAAAATCTCTTCATCCAGATCTTTCGGGTAGCCGTCAATATTTACTTTGAAGACTTTTGTCTGCTTTAAGTTGGTGGTAACGAAAAAGGGGGCTTTTACATATCTGGCATAGTGTGAGCCTTGAAAATAATCGCCTTCGACGATGTTGATGCTGTCTGCTTTGCATTCAACTACAATTACGGGAGCTTTTTTTTCAACCTCTTCTTTGCTTTTCCAGATAACAATATCAGCGCTGGCTCTACCGGTACCTCTTTGGTTGCCTTCGGCAACTTTTACTTCCTGTTTCATCTGGTCAGGTTGGAAGCCGTAGTGATTGACCAGCCGGCAGATGTATTCCTGTCTCACTTTTTCTTCGGGTGTCAATACCAGCCAGGTGTCTTTGCCTTTCAGAGGCGACTTTATTTTATTCCCATTGATTTCTACCTGCATATCTACCTGGTGTTTTTAGTGGGGGTGATCATTTTAATAGGCATATAATGCGCAAATATGCACATTATATGATAATATAGACCAGAAATCCCCGTCGATATAGTATGATTTTGGGGTTGGCTTTATAGCAGCCGGAATCCGTCTCCGTCGAACAGGCCCAGATCTCCCAGCTTTAAATGGGGAATCACCAGCAGGGCCATGAATGACAAGGTCATAAAGGGGGCGGAAAGTGTAGATCCCAGACTTTTGGCCATTTTGTCGATGGTGGTGTAGGAGTCGGCTATGGCATAGCCGTCGTCCATGCTCATGAGGCCGGCGACGGGCAGGGGGAGGATTGCCTCCCTTGCTTCTGCTGCTTCGGAGAGAGCGTCAGGGTCCACACAGCTGAGTCCGCCTTTTTGGGCGATGACGAGGTTGATGGCTCTGCAAATGCTCTCGTCGTCGACGCCGACGGCTACGATGTTGTGGCTGTCATGGGCTACGGAGGAGGCGAGGGCGCCTCTCTTAAGTCCGAAGTTGCGGATAAAGGATTTGGCGACCGGTGCCGGATGGTAGCGGTTCACCACTACTATTTTGAGGATATCTTTTTCGGGGTTGCTTTGTAAGAGGCCGTTGACGGGGGCGACATCTTTTACGGGGACGATCAGTTTATTGGTGATGAGCTGTCCGTCGAGGGCTTCGATCAGGTAGACCTGTTCTACATTTTCCTGTTCTCCCCATTTGTCCAGCGGATAGGCAAAGTCGGCCGGGGTCCGGGGTGTCGCATTGAAGTTATTGATGGGAGCGGGGGCTGCGGAGGGGGCCGCATGAGCCGGCTGGGAGGCAGGGATCAAGGTCTTACCGTTCTCCGCCACCAGGATACCTGTGATATAGGTCTGCAATACGCGGAATTGCTGCAGGTCTTCCACCAGGATCAGGTCGGCGGGGTCGCCTACGCGCAGGAGTCCCGAGTCCAGTTTGTAGTGCAATACAGGGTTCAGACAAGCTGCCCTGAGGACCTTAAACACATCAATTCCTTTGGCGACGGCCCGGGCGCAGAGCTGGTTGATATGGCCGGCGACGAGGCTATCGGGATGTTTGTCATCGCTGCAGAGCATCATCTGGTCGGGATAGTCATTCAGCAGCCCGATCAGGGCCTCGAAGTTCTTTGCCGCACTGCCTTCCCGGATGAGGATCTTCATCCCGGATTGCAGTTTGTCCTGGGCTTCTTCCGCGGTGAAGCATTCATGGTCCGTGCTGATGCCTGCTTCTATATACTGGCGGGCCTGTTCTCCCCGTAATCCCGGGGCATGACCGTCGACCGGTTTGCCTGCGCGATGGGCTGCTGCGATCTTCTCCATGACCTCGGGGTCTTTATGCAGCACCCCGGGGAAATTCATCATTTCGCTGAGGTATTTGATATGATCGTTGGTCAATAATTCCTCCACTTTGGCAGCATCCAGGGTAGCGCCGGCCGTTTCGAAGCGGGTGGCAGGGACACAGCTCGGGGCTCCGAAATTAAAGTGAAACGGTACTGTACGGCCATTATGGATCATGAATTCCACGCCGGGCAGTCCGCATACATTGGCGATCTCATGGGGATCGCTCACCGTCGCCACTGTGCCATGGACTACTGCCAGCCGGGCGAATTCCGAGGGGATGAGCAGGGAGCTTTCGATATGCACATGGGCATCGATGAATCCGGGAAGGATGAAGGGCCATGCGGCCTGGTGAGCTGTGTCGACGGCCATAGAGCCTGCCGCGGTGGGGCTTCCGGGAGCTGTGGCCGGAGCGTTTTCGGCCAATGGTGTGATCGATTGAATGACCCCTTCCTCAATGGCTATTTCCGCTGCGTAAATTTTTTGCTGAAAAATGTCTACTATCCTGCCTTTTATGTTATACATGTGCTTGATTTATACCGGTAATCCGGGGCTGCCGCCCCGGTTATACCTGAAAATTATATATATGATCCTATTATTCCGGAAAATTAAAGAAATAATATCTTTACCCACGTGATTGTCAAATGGTGGGGCAATCGAAAGAAAAACGAATATAGCGCGAATAATATTTGTAAGTCCCTTTTATATTAATCATAAATACTGTCATATGAACAAACTCAGATGTATCCTCTTATCCTGTGCTTTTCTCCTGTTGATTGCTGCGCCCCGGGCCCATGGGCAGACGGCCGATGAGATCGTCGCCAAACATATTGCCGCCCTGGGCGGCAAGGAAAAAGTGCAATCCGTCCATTCTCTCTACCTGGAAGGGGTAGCCGTCATGCAAAACGGTACAGAGATCAATACCAAGACCTGGAAAATAAAAGATAAGTTGTATCGCCAGGAGATCTCTTTCGGCATGGGCAACGTCGTGATCATCGTCACGCCACAAAAAGGCTGGAGCTCCAATCCCCGCAATGGCGGCAATTTCACGGCCATGCCGGATGACCAGGTGAAAGCCCTGCAATCGCAACTGGACCCTGCCGGTCCCCTGGTGGATTACGCTGCACAAGGCAGCAAGGTGGAATTGCTGGGCAAAGACACGGTAGGTGGAAAAGAATGTTATAAGATCAAATTGACTCATACCACGGGACTAGCTGTTACGTATTCCTTCGATGTGCAGACTTACTATATTCTCCGGGAGACCCGAAAGGGTGGCGGGATGTTGGGTGGTGGCGGTGGCCGTCGCGGCGGTAACCCCGATGGGGAGATCACTATCGATTTCAGCGATTATCAGAAGACGCCGGATGGTTATCTGTTCCCCTATACGATCGTGACGGGAAGTTTTGGCGCGAAGACCAGCGTGGAGAAGCTGGAAGTGAACAAGGACGCGGATGTTGCCGCGTTGAGTAAGCCGGCGAACTAGGTTACAGGTGGCCAATATCTGTTTTATTCAATTCAATGACCAATTCGCAGAAAAAAGAATTGGATTGTTTGGAGGTTATCCATATGAATTGATAGGTGCCGTTTTCTATCAGGTTGTCCCGACGTCGGATCAGCAGTTCTTTTGCTGCCAGGAATTCATTCAATGACGGAATAACAAAGGACAACTGATAGTCATCGATCGGCCCGGATTGCCGGATAATGCCGCTGTAGATCAAAGCGTCAAGCTGCAGTTCCTGTATGATCCCATTAATGGCGTCAAGCGATATTTTTTGCGGAGAAACAGATAAGGTCTCTTCGAGGTGTTCATTCAGATTGTGCCTGCCTGGCTGAGGCGGCCCGCCTGCATTGATGTGGAATTTATGTAAGCCCTGGCAATAATAAGCAAGTACACGCAATTGCTTAATGATCTGGGCTTTCTTCGGATGTTTGTCGAATGTTGATTGTAAATAGGACTCCCATATACGAATAAAAAAAGGCAGCAACTGCGTTTCACCGATGGATGCCGGGCCAGCTTGGTGCAATATGTCAATCCCGTAAAATATAAGGCTCCCGGGGATAAATGTTTGTTGGGGCTGGAGCAACGTTGGTGTTTGCTTTTGGGGCTGGAGTAATTCCAGCAGCTTTAGAAGAGGGGCATTATTATCCGGGACCTGGGCGGAGCCTGTCATTGAATATCTTTCCAGCGATTGGACGGGGGTAGATTGTCCCTGCGTCAGGATCTGAACCTGTGCACTGCTGCCGAACGGAATGCGGGAGGTAGTGATCAGCAGGTAATTGTCTTTGCCGCCTTTTCCCGGGTCCAGGAATTCCGGTTTGAAAGATTCCATTTCAGAGAGCCCGTCGATAATCACTAAAATCCTTTTATTACGCATCAGCGAAGCGCTGATCACAGCCGAGACATTCGGATGTCCATATGTATTTTTTATTTTATCTGCAATCATTGTATCCAATGCCTGGTCCAGGGAATTTATATAGATCGGGAGTACAGGATTCACCTCCGATTTTTTGTGCCGGAACAGATCATAAAAAGTGCGGTACTCCGGGCGGAAGCCAAAAAAAGTAAGGGCCAAAGAACAGGCAAGTGATGTTTTTCCTGTACCGGCCGGTCCTGAAATATGAATATGGCAACGATCTTTTTCAACCAGGACAGGTCCTGCTTTAGTCCATATTTGTTCCAGGAGATTTTCCGGCTTTACGACCTGCTTGTCTATTATAACTGGCTGGGTGACCCATTCCAGGATTTTTCTGGTATCCCTATCCTTTTGGAATTGATTCCATTTTTCTGCATGGAACTTTCTTACGAATGCCCGCTGTATATTTTCCCTGGTGATGAGCAGGGAGAATAAATTTATCCATATGCCGGGAAGCAGGAATGACAGAGGGCTGGCTTTTTCATTCCAGCTAATAAAAGTTCGCGGGAGCAGTAATAATAAGATCATAGTGAGGACCAGGTAAAACCCAAGCAGGACCCCTGCATTAATGCTGAGCACTTTGAGTACGTCGTCGTAATGGTCCAAGGGTTTATTCCAGCGTAAGAATTCTTTCCATTTGCTCCAGAAGGAAGCGCCGATCCTTATTTCCACTTTTTTCGTGAACATCTGCCAGCCATTTCCTGCCGTCATATGGAATTCAAGGTCCCTGTTTTGCGGGAACAGGGCCTTTGACCAGCGGGCCCGTTGAGTGGAAGTTTCGGTGGTGGTGAGGAATACCGGTGGAAATCCCGGAATGTTCGAGCTGTCTTTATAAGTCACCCTGACCATAAGCTGGGGATCGTCTATGGGATATGGAAGATCCTGCTTATTAAGATGGATAGACAGACTATCTCCCAGCTGTTGTTTGTCAACTCTAAAGGCAACAATATTCGTATCTACCGGGATCTCTGTAGACCTGGCCCTGATCAGTGTTCCGCCGTCGCCTGCTATGATCAGGTTGTTGTGCGGATCTGTCTCTATTACATTGAGGGGCCCATAGATCTGACGGGGTTGCACCGGCATCCAGCTCGTACCCCGATCTACCGAACGGTAGATGTCTCCGTTAACGGAGGAAACCCATATTTCCTTGTCGTTGGCGCCGAACCGGATGCTGGTCAGGCCGTCGTTGACGGGAAAATCCCTGTTTGGTTGCCAGGTAGTGCCCCAATCCGTGGTCTGGTACAGATGACTTTCCCGGCTGTAAGACCGGCTTAGGATAAAGCCGAATTTTTTATCCGGAGCAAAACGCACGGCAACCAGGGTCTGGTTGGTAGCATCCACTGCCGGCGAATCTATCCTGAAAGAATTGTCCACCTTCTTCCATTCATATAATTTGCTTTCCGAGCCGCTGACCCAGGTATGCCCGTCACCGGAAAGATATACATCGTAGAGATCAATACCAGGATTAACTATTCTTTTATCCCAATGATCTTTGCTACCTGTCAGCACCAGTCCGTGCGTGCCTACTGCCATCATTTTTCCGGGGATGGCAGTCAATTGGTTGATTATTTTATCGGCAGGGGTTCCCTGGTATAGCAGTCCGGTCTTAACGGAATCCGCGTAAAAAATACGGCTGTGGTTGCCCCCGATATAAAACAGGCCATCTCCGGGACTGTATCGTACACTGGTGAGGGTATCTTTTAATCCTCCGTATAATACTCCTTCCCTGATCAGTTTCCAGGACTGGCAGGTGTCCGTACTCTTATAAACATGTCCTTGTTTCGTCACCAGGATGAACAGCTTTCCATCTGGTGTGCGATCCATTCCGACGACATCCAGGGAAAGCCGGGAGAGCGTGCCTGTTGCAGTAAGGATGGGTTCTTCCTGATTATCCGGTACTTGTTTGATCATCCAGGACTTTCCTGCGTCGTGTGTTACGAGCAGTAGTCCGGAAGCTCCGCAGATCCAGCCTGTGCTGCCGGCTTTGTCAAACCAGACTGAGGAGAACGGGGCCGGGTTCTGGGGAAATTCAAATAATACATTCCACGATTTGTCACCTTTCAGCTTCCGGTATAAGAGGCCATTGCTTGTGACGGCCCAACCGTTCTCCTGTAAAGCGTCCGTCCATATACCGGCTATGTTCTTATTAGGGTTCTGGGGCAGGGTGGTGTTTTTCCATGTTCGACCGGAATCGACGGTGGCCAGGATATGCCCGCTCTCACAGGATGCTACTCCCCGGGCACCGTCAGCAGAAAACTGCATTCCATAAATATGCTCCTGGTGGCTTTTTATGGAAATTTCATCGATGCGGGCGTCTTTAAAGCTGATTCCTCCGTTGTCTGAAAAGACCAGGCTAGCGTATTTGCCGCATACTATCAGTTGTTTGCCATCCGGAGAGATCCGGGCGTCCAGCATGGCATGTTCCTGCTGGCGTAAAATATTATTGTTGGCGATCCATGTTTTGCCTGTATCCTGGCTGATCCAGACAAAGGCGTTATCACAGGCGGCGATGCCGAATTTGAGGTTGGCCGTGAAGAATATGCTGTTTACGTTTTGATGTCCCGGGACTTGTACAGCCGGCAGCCAATGTTTGCCACCGTCTTTCGAACACAGGATGGCGCCATTTTCGCCGACGGCCCAGCCCAGGAGATCATTGGCGAAAAAGACTTTATTTAACCGGCCGATCTTTTTTACATTGTCTCCCGGAGCTGAATTCACTGTGTCCCATTGTTTGCCTCCGTTCTCTGTACGGAGGATGCAGCCCTCGTCGCCAACAACCCATCCATGCTGTTCGTCCCCGGAGAAAAAAATGCTGCGGTAGTGAAGGCCGTTGTTGATTACTTCAGGAATATAGTTGACTATGCGTTGGGCTCTTGCCGAATACAATTGGGAAAGGACTACCAGGAGGCTGCCTATTGTTCTTTTAGAGAATGATCTCATATTGCGAGGGGCTTTATTACGAGGGCTTATATGAGGAGTGAATTAATGAAATCTTTACAATTAAAAAAAGGGGAAAAACACCCATATTGTTTCGTTATAGGACGGTTTTTTCGTGTGGGCCGGCGTCTCTAACTAATTTTAATGGCCTGTTCTACAACAATAGAACAGGCCTTTTTACGTTTACCACTTCAGAGAACCCACTGGTTCTCATCCTATATAAGAACCAACGACCCGTAGTATATGAGACTAAGAAAGAGTGCATTACTCCTTTTAGGAACCCTTTTGTGCCTGGCCGGCTCTTCCCAATCCTTTATCGGCTATGGCTACGACAACTATTCAGGAGTGAATAGCCTGCTCCTCAATCCCGGCATGCTGGCAGACAGTAAGTATAAGGTGAATGTGAACCTCCTTTCGGCGAGCGCCTTCGCCGGTAACAATGCTTATGAAATGGATCGAAGCAAGGCCTTTGGGTTTAAGTTTTCCAATCTCTCGGAAGGCGACGGGTATTATAAGATCAAGAATACCGATTACAAGTATGTATATGTGAACACGGATATCCTGGGTCCTTCAGCGATGTTCAACCTCAACTCGAAAAACGCATTGGGCCTTATCACGCGGATGCGTACGGTGGGCAATGTGTATAATCTCGGCAATCCCCTTTTCCAGCTTATCGGCAATAATCCCAATCCCAATTACTATAATATCGACATTTTCAATCGCAGCCTGCAGACAAAGATGCAGGCATTTGCAGAAGCAGGTCTGTCTTATGGTCGTGTGTTGTCGAAAGACGAGCATCATGAGTTCAAGTTCGGGCTTACGGGCAAATATATTGCCGGATTGGCCTATGCGGGGGCCTCTTCCGGACCGTTGACAGTGAACCTGGACCCGCTTAATAATATCACTACATTGAATGCGGATGTCACCACACAATATTCTGCCAATCTGGATGACTTCGGCGGCGGCAAGAGCATCTCCGATGCCTTCACCAAGAAGACTGGAAAGGGCTGGGGGCTGGATGTTGGATTCGTATATGAGCTTAAAAAAGAGGGAGAGACGCGGTTGCGCCTGGGATTGTCCGTTACCGACCTGGGTTCCGTGAAGTACACGAACTCCGCTAACTCTCAGACCTACACGATGACATCGGCCGGCCACAATACCGCTGAGCTGGCCAAACAGGACGGAGAGACTTATGACCAGTACATCAACCGGCTGCAGACCAGCGGACTGATCGTCGCGAAAGGCACTCCTCCTACTGTAAATGTAAAGCTCCCGACGGCCCTTCACCTCAATGGAGATTACCGTATATATAAGCGTATTTTTATTGACGCAGATGTACTGATCAATACGGTGGCTGCCACTAATCCGGCGACCCCTAATTATATTACCACGGTTACGGTGACGCCCCGGCTGGAGAAAAAATGGTTCAGCGTCTACTCTCCTGTGTCCTATAATGCACAGGGCCAGCTTGCCTGGGGAGCGGGATTCCGCCTTGGGCCACTGTTCGCCGGCAGCGGTACTATTGTGTCGAGCCTGCTCCGTAGCCGGATCCAGGCTGCGGATGTCCATGTAGGTCTCAATATTCCCGTCTTCCAGCATAGCAATTCAAAAGATAAGAAGGATCGTAAGTCCGATACTCTGTATAAAAAGATCCTGATCACCCATGACAGGGATAGTGATGGGGTGGTAGACGATCGGGATGCCTGTCCGGATTCCGCTGGTCCGATCGCTCTCATCGGCTGCCCTGACAGTGATGGGGATGGGGTGCCGAATAATAAGGATAAATGCCCGGGAGTGAAAGGGTCACCTAATTTCCAGGGTTGTCCGGCGCCTGACAGCGATGGGGACAGTGTGAATGATGATGAGGACAAATGCCCGCTGGTGAAAGGACTGGTATCCAATCATGGATGTCCGCCTATCAAGCCGGAAGTACTCCTGCGGATGAAGCGGGCAGCGGATCGTATCTTCTTTGTGCGGGCGAAAGCCACAGTCGAGAAGAACTGTTATCCGGAACTGGATCGGGTGCTGGAGATCTTAGAGTCTGATTCTACCCTGCACCTGCATATCGAAGGGCATACCGATAGTGAGGGAACGGATGCCCGCAATGAGGCGCTGTCCAAGCGAAGGGCAAAAGCCGTTATGCGCTGGCTGGTGAGTAAGGGTATTCCTGCATCGCGGATGGATACCGAGGCGCTTGGCAGCAAACGGCCGCTCGCTTCGAATGATACTCCGGAGGGGATGGCGCAGAACAGGAGGGTGGAGATGGAGCTGACGAATTGGAAACATTGAGATATCTATTAATAGAAGAAGAAGGCGTCTCCATACGGGGGCGTCTTTTTTATTTAACCGGCTAGTGCTTTTTGGGGATGGGGGAATGCCCAGAGAAGACATTTTTTTTGTGATTCCGTCAATAAAATGTTAATTTGTCAACCGCCGAACCACGAGAGTTTACGCTAACGATTGCCAGCTTTGAAAAGCTCAGAAAGGCCTGGTTAGTGCCCTTGCTATGATGATAATACGGCTTTTTTTAAACCTTCCGATACTGAAGATGCTGTCTTTGTTGATCTCCTATTAGTTGTTTAGTTAAATAGTTTGACAAAAGGATGCCCTGTATGGGGGATCCTGGAAAAATCATCATAATAAGTAGCCAAAAACAGCAATCCGCATGGACCATCCAGAGTTAAATCCGGATCTCATCAATGAATTTAAAAAGGGTGATCCACAAGCATTCTCGTCTTATTTTCATTTGCATTACCGTCCTCTTTGTTATTTTGCCGCGCAGTTGGTGAACAGCCAGCAGGACGGGGAAGATATCGTAAAAGATACTTTCGTAAAGCTGTGGCAGAAACACACCGATTTTGATTCTTCCCAGAATATAAAGGCATTTCTCTATATCAGCACCCGTAATGCCTGTCTCAATTTCCTGCGCCATCTCCAGGTGAAGGAGTCTTCCCGTAAAGAGCTGATCTACCTGGAAGAGGAGAAAGGGGAGGAGTTGGTACTCAATCAAATGATCCGGGCGGAGCTCATGCAGGAGATCTATAGCGAGATCGAAAAACTCCCGGAAAGACGACGGGAAGTATTCAAAATGGCCTACCTCGAAGGAATGAAGAATGAAGAGATTGCCGATCAGATGAATATCTCTATTCACACCGTAAAAGAGCATAAGGGGAAAGCTTTATATTCTCTGCGACTACGCTTCTCCGATCACCAGATCATCCTCTTTATTATGCTCTGCTCTCAGTGCATCGACCTGATCGATAAAAATTAATGGGTGGGGAACCTTCCATATTATAAATTTTCCATAACATTGTATCCCCGAGCAACCCGTCTCTCCCTTTTTACAAGCTGATCCACCGCAACTTTATCTCTATAGTAGTACGTTTTGCTTTCCTGGATCCAAGCAGGCTTGCCTCTGGCATGCTCATCATATAAAAACGCCTGTACGATGACACCCGAAAATCCTGAAGAGCAATGGTTTAGGTTGCTCCTGGAAGATAGCGAGGCTGCGTTGCAATATTTTTATAAAAAATATATCCGCTTTATTGAGGGGTATGTACGTCCTATTGTGGATGATACAGCCGAGGCGGAAGATATCGCTTCAGCGGTATTCCAGAAATTGTGGGAAAAGCGCAAGACGCTCAAGAGCCTGAAGAACCTGGAAGGATTCCTATACCTGGCGGCCAGAAATTTAGCCTTCAATCATCTCAAAAAACAAAAAACGGTCTCCGTCAAACAGCGGGAATGGATGGCTGTTAGCGGAAAGGAGGAAAAGGATTTTATCGTTGCTAAGGATAGTGAGGCAACGTTGACTATAACGTTGCAGGAGATTTACCAAAGAGCTGCCACGCTGCCCCCGGCTTGTAGGGAAATTTTTGTGCTTTATTACAGGCAGGGAAAGAAGGCCGGTGAAATTGCGGAACAATTGCAGATCAATATACAGACTGTGTACAACCAGTTGTCGAAAGCAGTTGGGGTGCTGCGTAAGACCCTGAAAGAGAAGAGGCTGTTGGGCTGAAAAAAAAGTTTGGATTTTTCATAGTTGGATTTCCTATGTCATTGTTTTAATAGGGTAGGGATTCGGGTTGTAAAAATTTTTGGTCGATGCCTAACCAGGATGATATATATACTATTAGAGAGCTGCTCTTGCAGTGGATGAGCGGCGAAGAAATGGACGAAGCTGACTGGTCCCTGCTGAAGAAATGGGCTGATGCTGTTCCGGAAAACCAGCTTCTGATGGAGCAGTTGAAGGATAACTGCTGGATTGCGGAGCAACTTGAAAAACTGGACGGGGTGGATACAGAAGAGAAGTGGCAATCTTTCGCCGGCCATCTGCACCGAAAAGGTACGGGGGGGCTGTTGGTAAGGATGAAGAGATGGACGCCGGGCCGGGTGGCTGTTGTGCTGGTCGTCTGTGTAGGGCTGGGCATAACTGGTAAAAAATGGTGGACAAGCACCCACCAACCCGTTGTGGTGCTGGCTGATCAGCAACTTCTATCTGCGGGCGCTGTTGCTACAAAAGTGACGCTGACATTGGTGGATGGCTCTGTCATCGAACTGGATAAAAGTCCTGATAAGCAGGTGGCGAAGCAGGGCAATACCCGTGTGATGCAACGGGATAGCGACCGGCTTACTTATCTGATTACCAAAGATACCGAAGAACAGAACGGAGGATATAATACGCTGACGGTGCCTAGTGGAATGCAGTTCCAACTGGTGCTGGCGGATGGTACGGAAGTCTGGTTGAATACCTCTTCTTCTCTCCGTTACCCGGTAGTTTTTGCGGGTAAGGACCGGGAAGTGGAATTAAGGGGAGAAGCTTATTTTAAAGTAGCTCCTAACGCTGCCTTACCCTTTAAGGTGACGACGCCTGAAATAACTACCGATGTATTGGGGACGGATTTCAATGTCCGGGATTATCCTAACGAGCACAGTCCTAGAACGACCCTTCTGGGAGGAAAGGTGACTGTCAGTAAAGGCGACGAAATGATCCTCCTTACTGCTGCCGGCCAGGAAGTGCAGGCTGGAGAAGGTGAACCGGTCCTGCGAAAGAGTTTTGTCGATCCGGAGAGCAGGGTGGCCTGGAAGAACGGTTACTTTTATTTTGACCCATCCGATATCAGGACTTCTATGGGTGAGGTGGCGAGATGGTATAAAATGGAGCTGCAATTCAGGGGAGGCGCTGAGAAGGCGCAGATGGGAGGGGGGAGTGTGAAACGGGATAAACCTTTACCTGAATTGTTGAAACGCCTGGAAAGAACGGATCTGCATTTTCAGGTCATGGATAATGTTCTTATAGTTAGTCGATAAAAATATTCGGGCTTGTTGAATTGGCATGAAGCCCGGCATAACCATTAAACCTTCCCAACTGAATTTCCATAGCTATTCTGCCTATGGTGATTCAGTTGGGTCTTCTTTTCCTGAATTATCAAACCTCTCAGAACCTTCCTATCAGGTCTTCGTTTTCTCCGGGTCAAAACAGACTATAGGTCTGTTGGCCATAAACCTCCTTCCTGAAAAAATTGCTTTTTTCCTATTAGTGCACCTGTCGCTTATTACACCTGCGGCATCGGTGTATAGCAACGTCATACGCTCTGAAGTCCTTATTATTACCTAAACCTCAAATTATTCGTAATGAACCGAAAGGCTCGTCGTAACCGTTGGGTTATTGAGGGTTGTCGCGTTGTCCTTGTAGTAGCAACCTGTTTGTTTTTCCATACCCAAAGTTATGCGCAAATCACTTTTAAAGGCCGGAATGTTCCGGTGGAAAAAATAATCGATACTATAAAAAAGCAAACGGACTATAAATTCTTTATCGATCCGGGTGTATTGGAGCATTCGATACCTGTCAATTTGAATGTCCGGTATGCGGGCATTGAGCAGGTCATGAAGACCTGTGCTAAAAACCAGTCCTGGAGATTTGAGTTTGACGGGAGTACGGTTTATATTAAACGAAAGCAGGCGGATACACCGGCTTCTTCCGTCGTCCATCCGGCGGCAGATACCAGTGCGATCATAATGGTGAGGGTATTCGACCGGGATGGGGTGCCCTTGCCTGATGCTACCGTATGGTCCAAAAGGATGCACCGGGGTGTAAGCTCTGATCGGGATGGGATAGCCCGGATCACGGGCACTCCATTTAGGGATACCCTTGTTGTATCCTTCATCGGATTTGACTCTGTGGAAAAAATAATGACAAAGGGCCAGCAGGCGGAGATCGTGCTGAACCCCAGCCCGGGCCAGTTGAATGAAACGGTGGTGATGGGCTATGGGCGTACTACCCGGCGACAAAGTACGGGTAATGTAGCTGTTGTTGGTGCTGCAGAGATCGGGGGTCAGGCGGTATCCAATCCTTTGATGGCGCTGGAAGGGCGGGTGCCGGGCCTGGTGATCACGCAGGTCAACGGGATGTCCAGCGCGCAGGTGATCGTGCGGGTGCGGGGAGAAGGCTCGATCGCCAACGGAAGAGACCCTCTTTACATTGTGGATGGCGTACCTTTTCCCAATTTTTCACAAAGTAATATTCCTTCTGGTAGTGCGGCTGGATCCTTTAGCCCTGTTTACCTGATTGCACCCGGTGATATAGAAAGCATAGAAATATTGAAGGACGCGGACGCGACGGCTATTTATGGATCCAGGGGTGCTAATGGCGTCATCCTGATCACTACCAAGAAACGAAAGACAGGAGATAGCCTCCTGCATTTCCAGGTAAGTTCAGGATGGAGTGGTGTCACCCGATTGCTGCCTACCATGAATAGCCGGCAATATGTGCAAATGAGATTGGAGGCATTCGGGAATGATGGCATCAAGCCGGATAGCCGGAATGCTCCCGACCTTTTCTCCTGGGACACTACGCGATCCACGAACTGGCCAAAGCTTCTGACGGGCAATGTTGCACATACGACGGATGTGGCCGCAACGGTATCGGGGGGCGATGCCAATACGCAATACCTGCTGGGCGTGAACTATCATCATGAGTCCACGGTATTTCCCGGGCGCCTGGCGGATGACCGGGGGACCCTGCATGGGAATTGGCGTCATATTTCCTTGAATAAACGCCTGGTTGCCCACGTGACTGGTCTGGCGGGCAGAGACTGGAACAATCAGTTCATCAATGATCTTACCTCTTTCAACCTTTTAGCTCCGCATGCTCCTGGCCCCCTGGATGCTGATGGCAACCTGGTCTGGGGCGCCAACGGACTCTCCATGACGAACCCGCTGGCCTTCACCAGGGATAAGTACAGAGCCGTGTCCAATAATTTTCTGCTGAATGGATTTTTCAGTTACCGGCTTTTTCCAGGGCTGACCTTCCAGGTGAGTCCCGGCTATAATCTCCTGCAGACCAATGAGACGAGCCTGATGCCTATCGCATCGCAGGATCCTTCTTTTAGTCCGACGGGGAGTAGTTATTCCGCCAGTACGATGACTTATACGTGGAACCTGGAATCGCAACTGGAGTTTAAGCATGCGTTGGGGAAAGGCTGGTTGACGGTGCTCGCAGGGAATACCTGGCAGGGAGAGCGTTATACCATTAACATGCTATCGGCGACGGGCTTCACCAGTGACGCCTTATTATCTATGACTTCCGCAGCTCCTGTCGTCACTCTTCAGAACCAGGTGACGGACTATCATTATGAAGGCTTTTACGGCCGGGTGAACTATAATTTAGGGGATAAATACCTGGTGAACTTTACCGGTCGCCGGGATGGGAGCAGCCGCTTTGGGCCGGGCAGGCAGTTCGGCAATTTCGGGGCGCTCGGGGTGGCATGGCTTTTCGGGAATGAAAAGTGGATCGGGGGTCAGTGGCCTTTTCTCAGTTACGGGAAGGTCCGTGGCAGTTATGGCATTACAGGCAATGACCAGATCGGGGATTATCAATACCTGGATACCTGGGACAATACTACTACCCGGCCGTACCAGGGCATTCCGGGATTTTTCCCAACCAGCCTGGCAAATCCCAGACTGGCCTGGGAGCTCATCCGCAAGCTCGAATTAGCGTTGGACCTTGGCTTTGTGCATGACCGGATCTTTTTTACGGCGGCCTGGTACCGGCACCGGAGCAGCAATCAGCTCCTCCCCTATGCATTGCCGTTCCAGACCGGATTTAGCTCTGTACTGAAAAATTTTCCGGCGGTGGTGCAGAATTCGGGGCTGGAGCTAACCCTGCGGATACAGACTATTGCGGGTAAAAATTTCCAGTGGACTACGACGTTGAATTGCACCCTACCTGAAAATAAGCTTATTTCCTTTCCGGGTCTGGCCACTTCTTCCAGCGCCAATAATCTCGTCATAGGCCGTTCGCTGGATGTGATCAAAGGGTACCGGTCTTTGGGAGTAGACCCTGCTACCGGAGTGACGAAGTTCGAAGATGTGGACAAAAATGGAAAGCTGGATCAGAATGATTGGGTGGTCACGGGTAAGATGGACTTGCGCTTTTATGGCGGGATCAATAACAGCCTGCGGCTGAAACGGTGGCAGTTGGATATTTTCCTGGAAAAAAGGGTGCAAACCGGAGCCGATTGCCAGGCTGCTATTTATACGCGGAACGCCCCGGGTATGGAGGGGCCGGGGCAATTCAGCAATCAGACAACAGGTGCGCTTGACCGTTGGCAGCACGCGGGTGATCATGCACGCTTCCAAAAATTTACCACGATCACCAGCTCGGCCGCCGGGCAAGCCATTCCTTATCTAACGCGTTCCAGCGCGATGTATGTCAATGCTGGCTTTCTGAGGGTGAAAACGATCTCTCTGTCCTGGCAGCTCCCGGATTCCTGGAAGCGGATCCTGAAAGAGACGGGAGGGGAGCTGTTCGTGAGGGCTCAGAACCTGTTCACCATTAGCCCTTATTCCGGGAGTGATCCTGAAACGCAGAATTTTTTGTCCTTACCGCCTATGAAAACTGTTGCTGCGGGCATTCAGGTAAATTTTAAATAAATGAGTTATGTTCCATTGTTCTTCTTATTCCCGGACCTGTATACTGCTATTGCTGCTGTTAGCGGCAACCTGTCCGGGTTGTAAAAAGTTCGTTCAGGTGGCTCCGCCGGACACGCAGTTAGGGGCGGGGGTGATCTTTTCCAGTGACCAGACGGCTACGTCCGCCATGATGGGAGTATACAGCCAGGCTATGGCTGTTCCAGGCTATTTTCTCAATGGAGGGAATTCCGTCTATCCCGGGCTGTCTTCGGATGAATTTACCGGTACGACGGCCTCGCCATCCGTGGACGCATTTGCGGGTAATGTGCTCTCCAGCGGGAATTCCTATATTGCCTCTCTTTATTCCTCCGCTTATAATACTATTTACAATACCAATATCCTGCTGGAGGATCTGAAGGGGTCTGGCAAAATAACGTCGGGAGCCAAACGGCAATTGCGTGGGGAAGCGCTATGCCTAAGGGCGCTGACCTATTTCCATCTTGCGGATCTGTTCGGGGGGGTGCCGTTGTTGACGGGTTCCGACTATGCGGTAAATGCCGTAGCTCCCCGTTCTTCTGACTCTGCCGTTTATCAGCAGGTGGTGGCTGATCTGCTGGAAGCTGATGACCTTCTGGATACAGCATATGTTGCCGGCGCGGGTTATGAGGGGGCCAGGACGCGGCCGAATAAATGGGCTGCGAGGGCCCTGCTTGCCAGGGTGTATTTATACCAGGGACAGTGGGTGGCGGCGGAAACTGCGGCGACGGATGTGCTGGGGGCGGGGGTGTATATGCTGGAACCCTCGCTGGACAATGTATTTCTGACGGGTAGCCGAGAG
>Ga0307511_10002181_pt1 | contig 20562 bp, 12 predicted proteins | sample 13_EM_MG_FD_200266 | JGI IMG/M metagenome (GOLD analysis project Ga0307511, IMG submission 200266) | Populus trichocarpa ectomycorrhiza microbial communities from riparian zone in the Pacific Northwest, United States - 13_EM | ecosystem: Host-associated > Plants > Roots > Unclassified | place...
GATAGGGTTTTATGGATAATTCATGTATTGTTTAGGGTTTAAAGTTGATGGATAAATTTAAAGGTTATTTATGGTTTGACAGATGCTATTGTTTCAAAATGTGATATATATCAAATAACATGTTTTCAATGACGACTTCTTTACATGTTGTGTTTGGAAATCACAAACAAGTACAAATTATATTATTTGATTAATATTTTTTGTATGTGTATTATTTTGTCAAAATTTTAACTATTTTGTGCTAATAAGCAAGAACACCCTTTATTTGATTATTTTTTTTTTATAAAAAAAAATAAAATATTTTCTATTATTAGTCTAGTAGGAAGGCGGCGATTCGTTGATGTTGACAGCTAATTAATTAAAGAAAAATCTTCAGTCCTTCACCAGAACAAACCGTGAGGTACATTAAAGCTAGGTTTATATATACGAAGTTTCTCTCACGATCAACGGATCTGAAGCAGAATTGAATGATGCATAAATGTTTGATAATTGGTTACCTTCAATCCCAAGCAATCACACCCAACTCGTTTACTTAATTTAAAATCTATAACTCATTAATCGACGAAGTTTCCCTTGCAACTCAAGTTCTAGCGATAACTCTAAATATATTTCGTGAAAATTTAATATTTTTTTATATTTTTAGATGGTTTTAATATGTCTATAACAAAAATAATTTTTAAAAAATAAAAAAATATTATTTTAAAATAATTCTAAACAAAAATCACTCTAAAAAATAATCATTACTATAATTCTAAACACTTCAAAACCCAGATCTCTGATTTATTTAATAAAGATGTAAGTCATAGATATAGAAAATGGAGTATCTGGACAGTAACATTTTGATGCTTGATATTATTACAAAACGTTTTTGAACTATATGGATTCAGTCTTTCAATTATATATATGGATATTTAGGCTAACTTGTGCGTATCTCGATTAATCTCACGGACCTTGAAATTAACGATCATATAAGTCTTCAATGACTCTGAGATTTGTAAAATTCAAACTAGCAACATTTAATAAATAAATCTAAAATCTAATCAGTTAAACTGGACTTCTCAGAATTGTTTGATTGATATTATTACAAAAGGATAGTTTGTTGACTCGTTCACGAGGAAGTAATAGAGTTAATGAATGAAGCAACCGAGTTAACAAGTATTGTATGGAAGACGTGTTTCCATTAATTAATTGATAGTTTAAGAGAGCTTATCTACATTGCTTTCAATTACCACGCGCACACAGCATGATTAAGTATGAAATAATTAAATTGTATTTTAGCCTGTAGAATCGGGGATTTTCAAAAGTCACGCCCGCCAGTCAAAATAGATAACTAAAAAGAATAATATACGTTGTCGTTTAGTTTGTTTTTTTCCTATTGCTATTTTATAATCTTTTAAATTTTAAATCTTGTTGATGGGTCTGTATGTCGACATTTGTGGTGATGAAACCATTATTGTGGATATATAATTGATTTCTTTTAAGATATAACCTTTCTTGTTCTCGTATAATTTTTTTATTTTATTTTTCTATTCAATATTAATAAGATTTCTAGTATAATTTTTATAAATAGCACGAGTTGTAATAACAAGTAATATATAAATAAATAAAAATTAAATATTTTAGATATCTTGTATTAATTATACAATATTTGTAACAAATTATATTATTATTAGCTAGATATATAATTGCCTTTTTATGACAAAAAATAGATGGACAAGAATAAGACTTTAGATAGTACTGGTTTTAATTTGATTTAATTAAGAATTATTTTTGCTCCTGTATATGTTAGTTGATATTATACTTCAAAAATTTATCGTAATTAGTTGTTATGTGTTATTGAATAACTAAGATTGAAAAATATTGCACAACATGACATGTTGTGTAAAAATAGATGAGCAGTTTCCCACCTCGAGAAAAAAAATATCTAGAAACTAGCGTTAATCAATCAACCAGTTTTATTAATCAATTGAAATAATATTGATTTTAACTATTCATTTTATTAAGTGGTTCACTAGATTAATCGACAAGCTAGGTTAGTTGATCGGTCGGAGCAGAATCATATATTTTTAATTGTTTAGATTAATCGCACACAAGCACTTTTGCTGCTTGTGTGCGATTAGGGTCAGCCGAAGTTGGGAAGCGGATGGCAGTTACGCAGAAAGTCCAGAGGTGGCCTCAGATGTTCGTGACCTCTGCGGACGTACTACGGACAATGTATTCTATGTTTGTTGTCAGCTGGAAATGAACTTTATTCAAATTTATTTTTTCTACTAGTTTAGCAGAAAACGGTGTTTCGTTGACGGTGACAATTAATTAAGAAAAAATAAAATAAAATCTTGAGTCCTCCACCAGAACAAACTGTGAGTTTCTAGCGTTAAAACCAGGTTTATCTATGAAGTTTCTCTCACAGTCAATGGATATCAAGCTGTTGAATAATCCATAAGTTCCTTAGGTAGACACATCAACATAACTTTATTTTCCTCCCTGTTGTTTGCCTTTAAATTTAAAAATTCGAACTCCTGAATCAACGAAATTTCCCTTCCACCTGCAGCTCAAAATCAAATGAAATAATAATTTACTTCGTTAATTCATTTCTAGATCTTACACAGTTTATTTAATCAATAAGTTATGCATCTGAAAGGGAGTTTCTAAGCAGCAACATTCTTATACTTGATAGTTGAGAATAATAGGAGGTTTAACCTATTAGTTAGTCAATATTTTCTACTTGTATATGTAGGGTAATATACAATAGTTAATATAAAGATTACAATACAAGAATAACAAAGCTTTTCTAAATATATACAAGCTTTTAATATGTAATATACTATAATACACCCCCCCTCAAGTTGAGGGTGGATATTTAACCCAAAGCTTGAACCTAAGAATTGTAAAAGAAGCAATTGAGAGGGGTTTTGTAAGAACATATGTAAGCTAATCCTTGGAAGAAATAAAGAGAACTTGAATGACCTTTTTAGCAACTTTGTCACGTATAAAATATTAATCAACCTCATCATGCTTAGTACGAGCATGGAAGATAGGTTTGACAGACATATAAGTAGCACCCAGATTATCACACCAAATCGTAGGAACAAAAGAAGAAGTAATATGCAGATCTGACAATAAATATTGAATCCATATGACCTCAGATGTGCCATAGACTAAGGCTTTATACTCAGCCTCGGTAGAATAACGAGCCGTGATGCATTGTTTCCCTGCCTTCTAAGATATCGATGTATGTCCAAAGAAAACAAAATAGCCACTCGTAAATTTATGATCATCAACACTACCATCCCAATCAACATCTGTAAAACCATGCAAGGAAAATGAAGAGCTACGAGTAATATGAAGACCAAAGGAAACCGTACCCTTAAGATAACGCAGAATATGTTTAACGACAACCCAATATGTATTTGTAGGAGCATGCATATACTGACAGACTTTGTTAATAACAAAACAAATGCATGGTCTTGTAAAAGTGAGATATTGAAGAAAACTAACAATTTGTCGAAAACATGTAGGGTCAGAAAACAAACAATCAGACACTTTATCAACCTTTGATATAGAAATAAGAGTATCAACAGGCCTGCAAGAAAACATACTTGCCCGGTGAAGAATGTCAAGAATATACTTATCTCGCTATAGCATGATACTCATAGTAGTAGGATGAAACTCAATGCTTAAAAAATAATGAATAGCTCCTAAATTTCGAAGCTTAAACTCCAAGCTCAGCAACTAAATCAATCGGTGAACCAAGATTGAATTGCTACCAGTTAACAAAATATCATCAACGTAAACCAAAAGATAAAAAATATTATCACCCACAAATAAAATGAATAATAATGTGTCAACTTTATAAGCATGAAAGCCAATAGAGAAAAGATAATCACTAAGTCGAGTGTACCATGCCCAAGGATCTTATTTTAAGCCATATAAGGATTTATACAACTGACACACATGAAAAGAGAGATTAGAATTAACAAAACCTAAAGGTTGTTGCATATAGACCTCTTCATCAAGTGTCATATTGAGAAAGACATTATGAATATCAAGTTGATTAATTTTCCAACCATGTGACACCACAACTGTAAAAATTAACCGAACAATGACTTCCTTAACAACAGGATTAAAAGTTTCAAAGTAATCAATACCTTCCTGCTGACTAAAACCTCTAGCAACTGACCGAGCTTTATAGCAGTCAATGTTGCCGTCGACACAACGCTTGATCTTATATACCTAATGACAACTAACAACATTCATCGAATGATGAAAAGGAACTAAGAACCAAGTTTTGTTGGAACGCAACGCCTGGATTTCAACCTTAATAGCATCTTGCCAAGCCTCATACCTGTCAGCACTAGAAAAATTAACAAAACCTAAAGGTTGTTGCATATAGACCTCTTCATCAAGTGTCCTATTGAGAAAGACATTATGAATATCAAGTTGATTAATTTTCCAACCATGTGACACCACAACTATGAAAATTAACCGAACAGTGACTTCCTTAACAACAGGATTAAAAGTTTCAAAGTAATCAATACCTTCCTGCTGACTAAAATCTCTAGCAACTGACCGAGCTTTATAGCAGTCAATGTTGTCGTCGACACAACGCTTGATCTTATATACCTAATGACAACTAACAACATTCATCGAATGAGGAAAAGGAACTAAGGACCAAGTGTTGTTGGAACGCAACGCCTGGATTTCAACCTTTATAGCATCTCACCAAGCCTCATACTTGTCAGCACTAGAAAAAGTAAGTGGTTTATAGGTAAGACTAGAGACTTTCTAAGATTTATGACTGTTAGAGAAGGCTAAAAAAGCTGTCAGATTGGCTGTCTTTGAGAACCGTGGACAAAGAACCATATGATGATGACGACGAGGCAAGGAGAGCCGAACTCTGATGATGCTGTAATGAATAAGAAGAGAGGTCAACAACCAAATTTAATCTAGTAGTAGAGGCAAACTGAGAGGTAGAGCTTACAACAGAGGCATCATTATCAAACATTAGAGAACTAACAACGGGAGACCTGAGACAACCAACAACAGTAGACCTATCATGTTGTAATTTAGAAGAGGGCGAACTTGTACATGTAGTATGATTATTAGAGAAACATGTATGTGGTGATGTTAAAACAAGATAATGGGCTTTTGTGAGGTGGCAGAAACGGGAGGCTAAAAGGCTACAAGTGTAGGATTGTGAAAAATTTATAAGGTGAGGAAATTGGGCAAATTGATAGAATTTTTAGGAGAGGGAATAAGGGCTGGTTGTGCAATCCTTTCATATTTATCAAAAGGAAACACTTGTTCATGAAAACAAATATGACAAGAAATATAAATTCATTGAGATACGAGGTTAAGGCAACGATAACCTAGATAAGAGGAGCTATAGCCTAAAACACACATGGAGAGGAGCAAAAATCTAATTTTTGATTATGATATGGATGCAAAAACGAAAAATAAAGACACCAAATATATGCAAAAAATCATAATTAGAAGAACGTTTAAAAAGACAGTTAAAATAGGACCTATTATCGAGGACAAGAGTAGGCATGTGATTGATAAGATAAACCAAGGTTTCAAAAGCATAATTCCAAAACCATAATGGTGCTTTACACTGGCCAAGAAGAGCAAGACCAATTTCTACAATATGCCTATGACGGCATTCAACTATGCCATTTTGTTCATGAGTATGAAGATAAATTAAACAATGATGAATACCAATTGTCTGAAATAAAATATGTAACTTATGGTATTCACCACCTAAATCAGTCTGAACAGATTTATTTTTTAGCAAAAATTAGAGCTCAACCAAAGTTTAAAATTGATGAAAAACAAAGAAGACATGAGACTTCACAACAAAAGAATAATATCATATATATTTTGTATGCGCATCAACAAAAATAACAAAATAACAAAAACATTAGAAGAAAAAAGAGGAGTAGAGCCCTAAACATCACTAAATATTAAGTCAAGCAGAACAAAAATTTTATGGCCCATAGGTCCCAACAACATATACAATGACTTTTCTAACAGACAAGCTTCAAATTAAAATTGAAAACATCTAAAGGTACAAGCAGTTTTATTTCTTGATTCTAATAAAATGAAAATACAGGAAGTAGGATGACCTAATTGATGATGTTATAGGTCAGCAGAAGTAGAGATGCAAAGAGACCAATAAACTTGAGAAATTAACATGGCAGAAGACTCAGACAAAACATAAAGACCATCTTTACTCTGACCGGAAAGGATCAGTGCGTTGGTGTTGACATCCTTAATATAAAACACAAATGAGTGAAATTCAAAATAAATATTATTATTAAGGAAAAATTTCTGAACATAAAACAATGACTTTTGAATATGTGGTACATGGAGAACGTTAGGTAAAGTGAAGGTCTGTTTTGGTGGATGTAACTTAGTATGTCCAATATTAAATATAAAAAGGCCCTTGCCATCACTAACATGAAAATGATCATTACTGAGATATGGTTTGGACCCTGTCAGATTTGCAAGATCAGGTGTGACGTGTTGATTTGCACTAGTGTCGGGAAACCAATCCACATAATTTGTTGAGACAACATTATTGAGCACAAGATTGACATTAGGCTGTTGTCTATGACTTTGAAGTTGAGAACAATGAGGGGCTGAATGATTAAAGGTTTGACATAGCTAGCACGAGACATTAGACCACTATAAAGAGCTATTATTTTGTTGGTTTTGTTACCAATTACCCTGCCTCCAGTTGTTGCTTGAAGAGCTATAAAAACCTCGAAAATCAGACCATACATTAGTGTTGTTATAGTTGCTGTTATAATTGTTACGCCAGCCTCCACGAGATCGTTCTTACCACAACTAAAATTATAATTGCTGTTATATGAACTAGAGGGTTGACGTTGAGCACCATGAGCTGATGGTGGATGAGTTGACATAGGCATTAAAAGAGCAGTGGCAACAACACTCATAGAGTGAAGAGAGGTTTTGTGAAGGAACTCATGAGTAAGAAAATGACTATGAAGCTCAGGATACAAAAGAGGTTCTGCCTTGGTCACGAGAGTTCTTACCAAGTCCTTGAACTCACCCCGAAGACCACGAAACAAATATAAATTGAAGTCCTCTAGTGAAACTGGTCGGCTAGCAGCGGCCAATTTGTCAAACAATGTCTTTGTTTTTTGCATAAATATAGTGACCAAATCATCACCCTGATTCACGACAACAATAGAGAAAGCTTTCAAAGCAGAGAGAGAAGAAGAAGTTTGCACCATAGGCTGGGATAAAGAGTCCATTGGAGAGAAGTAAATATAGTTTTAAAGTTTAATGACTCTAATACCAAGTTGAGAATAATAGGAGGCTTAACTTATTAGTTAACCAACATTTTCTACGTGTGTATGTAGGGCAATGCACAATAATTAATGTAGAGATTACAACACAAGAATAATAAATCTTTTCTAAATATATACCGTCTTTAATATGTAATATACTATAATATTAATATTATTATAAAATGTTGTTGGAACTATATGGATTCAGTATTTCAATCTTTTTATATATATATATATTCAAACTGATCGTTCGTTGTCTCCTAGAGTAAGTAACGATTAAAAAAATGTGGAGGAATTAATGAAGCAACCGAGTTATTGTGTAAGAATATTTCAAATTCAAACCATGCAATAATTAATTTGTGCTTAATCTTTTGGATGGTCAATGATTTGTGAATTGCTGCTTCGTTTCAGGAACATTTCATTAATCACCTGTAAGGCTTTCTCAGAAATTAATTAATAAGGTTTTCAACTTAATTTTATTTCTCTTGTAATTGAAAAGTCATCACGACATAATATATAGTAGTATAAATATCTTTCTCTAGCTTTGATCCTTGACTTGGAAAATATCTTATTTATTTATTTATTTATTAAATTTATGAGACAAATTGCGGTTATCTTGGCCTTGTCTCTACCTTAATATTTTTCCAACGGTTCAGACATTTTCCATGACTCATATCATTAAGCTTCTAACAAGTGTACTTCAATGGAGATAGATTGACCTTTTCAAATATACTTAATTGTCTGTATTAGAAATATTCTTCCCATGTTTACTTCCCTAGTAATTCTTTTTGCCCCCTTTTGTTATGCATTATTTTTCAGTATTTGAAAATACGGTAGTAATATATTAAAATAATATTTTTTAAATTTATTTTGACATCAGCACATTAAAACGATCAAAAAATATATAAAAAATTAATTTTAAATAATTTCTTTTAAATTTTTATAAAACACGCTTGCATCTGGGCATGTAGCTTCTATAATTCACACCTCCAATTCAAGAACTGTGAAATTAAAAAACCTGAATCATTTAATACCTATTAGAGCTATTTGTCTTAAATCATTATAAATAACTTTAAGGATTTAAGTTGATGGTCAAGAAGGTGTTTATATATATTGATTTATTGAATTTTAGAGAAATATATTCTTTTTAAATTGACTACTCTAATGCAGGGGTGGATCTTTGAATCATCTAACAGATAATTTAGTTTTAATTAATATATAAATTAGGGTATGAGTTTGATAAATTAAAAATAATTATTGGGAATGCCCATCGGTCACCCCTGCGAAGAAAATATGGACCCATTCCCCATGGATAACCGTCTCTCAATTATTATATTAAAAATCCCGACACAACGCTTTTGACCCAACGTCCAATGTCTTCAAGCATCTTCTTGCCGCCTTTGATCATTTAATTAATTCTCAAACCTTAAAATCCGAGCTCCACGCAGTTCAGTGCTCCTTAGAGTAAGCTACGGGGGTACTTTCGACATTTCACGTCAACAGCGCTGGACGGTTAAAACGCGTGAGGGGCATTACGGACAATTCAAACGAAGGGCAGTTTCGGTGGCAAGCAAGGATGGGGGGCCGCCCTCAAATCCAAAGTTTTTAATTATTAGTGGTAGTCAAAGTCAAAAGAGCCCCCTTCCATTGCCAATCCCGTCGAGTTTGTTTGTTTTTTTTCTTTGAAAATTGTTTTTAATATTTTGTTTTATATTAAATTAATTTCTTTCATTGTTTTAACACGTTAATATCAAAAAAATAAAAATAAGAAATTAATATTTTTAAACAAAAAAAATATTTTAAAAAACCACCACCTTAACCTTCCGGTAATCCAAAATATTATATTGCCAAAAACGCAACACTGTTAAATGGAAGAGCTCAGCAGCTCCATTTTTATATAAAGCTTAGCTGTGACATAACCGTTGCCATTTTCATTCTGCTGTTATCTTCTGGTGATCGGTTCATAGCCAAGCCAAACAAGGTAAAAGAAAACAAGGGAAGGTTTCTTTCTTGGCGGGAAATAAGATAAAAGCTTGGTTTTGGTTATTTCTAATGGCGGATTTGGATTCATCACCTCACACAGCAGCATTCTGGACTCAAGCTGATGCTCTGCTTAGAAAGAACTTAACTTATCAGGTGAGTTAGTATATATACAAATCTACTTTAATTTGTTCATAACATATTTCCTTCCTCTCCTTTCCTTTCAAAACCAAAAGGCAATGGTTTTTACGCAGTGCTTGCTTGTTTGTTTTGCAGAAACGAAACATTAGTGCGAATTGCAGGCTAATTTCCTTTCCATTTGTGCTGTGTATACTCCTTGTTATCACTCAAACACTGGTTGACAATCAACTAAACAAAAAAAGTAGCAAGTGTGGTTGTCAGTGTATTGATACTAATGGAGATGGGACATGCGAGACAGTCTGTGGTTTACAATTCTCAGATTTGGATCAATCGCCTAACTGTCCTGTTCCTAGTCCACTCAAGTGGCCTCCCTTGTTACAGGTTCCAGCTCCTCAATATCGTGCCGTCAGAAGTGCTTCTGATCCTTTTACAGATTTACCTGACGAGTCTTGCAGACAAACTGGGAACTGCCCTGTTACTGTTTTTATCACTGGAACTAATCAGACACTTGGACAAAGTTTGTTTTCTTCTTTATTGTTTTTCCTGCCATGGAAATTAATAATCGAATAATATTTCATCTTAATCTTATTTTTGTATTGTAATTTTTATTTTTATAGGTCTGGCTGCGAGTATGTTCTCACCTCCTTCCCCTCTTAATTCCACTAACAGTGTGCTGGTTAGTTGTTTTTAATTCCTGCTGCTTCATTTTGATATAAATTCTTCATCTTGCTCCCTTTGACTATTTTAATAAATGCTCCTGAATTTCTCCAAAATGTTTCAGGGTTCAGATTCGGAAACTAGACAGGATAGTTTTCTTGATCCTGCTTTCTTCGAGGATTCTCTCTATAACATTCAAAGCCAGTGCACATCGAATTCTACAGCCAATGTTTCTGTTTCTCTTACTGTTTCTCAGTCGCCATCCTTCAACTTCGTAAAGGGTACTATAAATTTACTATCGCTTAGCTGAAAATCCTGCATGTTATTTTGAGAGTATTGCTGGAACATGGAGATTCTAATTGTCACTGAAGGAGATACATGATAAGATCATTAATTATAACTTTTAGGTTCATCCAATCAACTTTTTTTTTAATTTCTTTGTTGGGAATGAGTTTTAGCAAACCAGTACAACGAAACACCAAATTATTTTGTAGTAATGCACGAAAAAACACAAGATTATGGAGCAATGCCTCGTTCTCTTACAAGTACAAAAGATTATTTTCATGTGAGATTCTGATTCTTGTTTACTCCCTTATTGTCTTAAAATACAGAGACAGTATGTGTTCCAAGTCTGAGCTTGTGGCGCAATAGTACTTCAGAGATAAACGACCAGATATTCAGGGGCTATAAAAAAGGAAATGCAGAGAGGCAGTACAACGAGATACTTGGAGGTTGGTCTTCCTGATTTCTATATATATATACCTAGCGTGTTATTACAGCAGTCCTATGCTTTGAGAAATCTAACTACTTCGTTCTTTCTGCAGCCTATGATTTCTTGAACTCCAACGCCAATACTTTTAATGTGAGCGTGTGGTACAATGCCACAAATAAGGATACTGTTGATGGACAATACTACTTGGTGCGGTTACCACGTGCAGTAAATCTGGTATGCTGAGTACCTGTAGTGCTTACTCTATTAAATCTGTTTTCCCTCAAAGAAAAAGGCTTTATTTGTGTATATAATGTGTCCAAGAGTTTGCACTCTTTATAGGATTTTTGTTTAATCTAAATTATGCATCTTCTTTCTGGACTTGGAACCATTCACAGCAACTGTTATGGGATTTCATTTTTTCCATGCCCTGGTTTTTATATTTATTTTCCATCGTTTCTGAGCTTTATATCATTCTCATCAAACAATGATACAAGCTGATGTTTCTATCTTCACAGGTATCAAATGCCTACCTTCAGTTGTTTCAAGGAAGAATGGAATTAGAGTTTATCAAAGAAATGCCTAAACCTGCAACGAAGCAGAAGCTGGATATCGCATCTCTTCTTGGCACTCTCTTCTTTACATGGGTTGTCATACAGCTATTTCCTGTAAGCATATGATCCATTGCATGTCAGCATTTATTTATTTTGAGGGCTACATTTTTCTTGAAATTTTTGCTCAAACCATACCAGTCCGACACAACTAACTTTGTTGGCAAAATGGGTTAGAAATAGCTGAGGATTATTGTATTTGATCATGACAAGTCTGATATTTTAATTAACATAACTTTGTCCAGTTCAGTTTCCTCCTTTGAAAATGATAACCAATTTCTGACAGGAAGCATTTTAATCCATGTAAAGTTGAAAGACTTCATATGAGCAAAAACATTTGATCTATCAGGTTAAAATTGTCCCATGGTGGGACATGTAGTAGTCATGAACTCGTAGTGATGAAATGATACATAGATTCTTTTGTTTGCATGGCTTTTCTTCCAACAAATGCCACATCCTTAATGTGAGCTTTAACTTAGAATTTCATTTTGAAAGTTTCATTTAGAGGTTAATGGCTTGGAAATATATCCCAGATTCGTGATTCTGTTGTCTATAATACATTTTAAATCGTGGATCTTTGCAAATACAATACCACCTTACCCTGGTTTTGTTCAATGATAGAATGATCAAATATGGACATGCATTTGTTACCTAATATCATGGATGGATTATGAAAATAGCGTTTACTTGTATGTACATTTTCCTGAAGTAATCTGATCTTAATTTATTTTGTTATAGGTGGTGTTGACAGCGCTGGTTTACGAGAAACAAGAAAAACTACGAATCATGATGAAAATGCATGGGCTTGGAGACGGGCCTTATTGGATGATTTCTTACATGTATTTTCTTGTTATATCTGCACTATACATGTTCGTTTTTGTGGCATTCGGCTCACTAGTAGGTAGGCATTACTCCAATCCTCAATGCTTTCTAATTTTTTCCTTTGCTTCAAGTTACTAACATGGCTAAATTTGCAGGTTTGAAATTCTTCACACTGAACGACTACTCCATCCAATTTGTGTTTTATTTTCTCTATATAAACCTGCAAATTTCCTTGGCGTTTCTAGCCTCCGCATTCTTTTCGAACGTCAAGACTGCTACAGGTTTGATGCTAGCTGTTTGATTTGTTTGTTAAACGACATTTACTTTTAATATCACCTGGTTTTCTTGTTCCTGACAGTTGAACTTGATGATTACAGTTGTAGGCTATATATGTGTCTTTGGAACTGGGCTTTTAGGTGGCTTTCTTTTCCAGAACTTCGTTGAAGATACTTCATTCCCAAGTAAGTAGAAGAATCTGTGAAACCACTGGCCTTTTAAGTTTACTAATGGTGTTGATGGGAAAGAAACCCAATGTTCGGATTTTATGCTACTGCATGTGCTGATGCAGTTGTTTCATTATCTGAGATTTAACAGATGTGAGGAGGCTAATGATTGTTTATAATTTAATTTGTGATCTTTTTGTGAATGTAAGATGCTGGTAGTAGATCAATTGTTTGCTGTGCAACCTATTATGTAGGTCTATAAGTCTTATTGTCCACCAGTTGCTGCTGTTGGTTGTCAATGCGCAATAGTTGTCTAGGTTTTACATATTGTCTGCTTCTACTCTTCGCCAGCTTTACTCTTACGGATATTGTTTCTCTTGTTACAGAGGGATGGGTCATTTTTATGGAGTTATATCCTGGTTTTGCTCTATATCGTGGTTTGTATGAGTTTGCGGAGTATTCTTCCAGTGGCACCTCTATGGGGACTGATGGCATGAAGTGGGGAAATTTGAGTGCAAGTGAAAATGGGATGAGAGATGTGATGATTATCATGCTTCTTGAGTGGCTTGCGCTGCTTTTTGTAGCATATTATGTGGATCAAGTTTTTTCATCTGGAAGTGGAAAAAATCCCAAGTATTTATTGCAAAAGTTTCGGAAGAAGCGTCCATCATCTTTTCGGAAGCCTAGTATGGGCAGGCAGGGATCTAAAGTTTTTGTTGATATGGATAAACCTGATGTCATTCAGGAGGTAACATTTCCTTTTATCTAGTTTTAATCACGAGTAATCATTTCATGCTAGTGCCCAAGTCTCTCTGTAGATTCTGTAGGATGAAATGTAAAACGTCATACGTTTGTTTTGGCTGTAAAAAATTGCAGTCTCAGTTTCAATTGCAGTTTTCCCCCCATAGTAGATTTTCTTTTCTTTCAGAAGAATCAGAGTATTTATCAAACAGTAAGTTTTTAGATGGAATGGCTTATGCCTCTAATCATGGCAGACCTAGTGTTAATACTTGATGGTGTTTTATGAACTCCAATTCACGTGTTTGTCAAATACGGAACTCTATCGTCTGATCTTCAAATACTTCTGCGTCAATAGCTCATAGTCAGTCATGTGTAGATGTTAATTTTGTGCACACCCTTTTGAATGCAGAGGGAGAAGGTTGAGCAGTTACTGCTGGAACCAACCACCAGTCATTCCATCGTCTGTGACAACCTGAGAAAGGTGTATCCAGGAAGGGATGGAAATGCAGAAAAATTGGCAGTGAGAGGATTATCTCTTGCTATACCTCGAGGGGAGTGCTTCGGCATGCTTGGTCCAAATGGTGCAGGGAAAACCTCTTTTATTAGCATGGTCAGTGTACAGCTCTTGCTACTGTAATGCCATTGTAGAGAACCGACTTTTTTGTTACGTGTGGTTTACCATAGCTCTGTCATTGACACTAAAAACGAAGAAGAAGAAAAAAGATTAGAACTAGCTTTCATGCACATGCATTCTTCTCGTTCTATAATAGTAAATATGTTCACGAGAGGTCTTGACCAAACAACCATCCTGGGAAAGGTTTCTGTAGCCATTGTCATTCCTTTGCCATTTATTGAGTTTCTTGAGAGTTCTTTCTTAACGGGGAAAAAACTTCGGTTTAACTAGTCTTCCTGAGAAAGTATAATCAAATAAATACTTATATCTCTGACTTTATTTTGTTGATTAGATGATTGGGCTCACAACGCCAACCACGGGGACAGCATATGTTGAGGGCTTAGACATTCGGACTGAAATGGATTGGGTTTATACCAGCATGGGCGTGTGCCCGCAGCATGAGTAAGCTAATTTTTGGCTCTGTTTTCTTCAAGAAATACATTTTCATCTTCAGCTGGAAACCTGACCTTTTGTTCTGTTATTTTTTCCTGGACAACTCTTAGCCTCCTATGGGAAACTCTGACGGGAAGAGAGCACTTATTATTTTATGGAAGACTTAAGAATCTAAGAGGCGCTGCTTTGAAAAGAGTAAGCCATTATCATCTCATCTTTTAGCTTGCCAAAGATCATTTACTTTCTTCAAGAAGTAGTTAATTGCTGGGGAATTTTCAGATGGAAATTGTTGTACCCCTATTCCTTGTTCTTTACAATGCATAAAATTGCCTCAGAAAATTCGAATGGAAACAAATTTAACTACTATAATTTAAGAAGTGGAATTTATAATCTTATTGCTGGGGAATTTTCAGTGGATAGTGGAATCAATGGTTTAGTTTACTGGCTCTTCTTATTTGGAAAAAGTTTTAAGTCTCTGTTTTTTTTTTACTATTCTGTTTCTCTAGGCAGTGGAGGAATCTCTTAGGAGCGTCAACCTTTTTAACGGAGGGGTTGCTGACAAAAAAGCTGGTAAATACAGTGGAGGTATGAAGAGAAGGCTTAGTGTTGCCATATCATTGATTGGAGATCCCAAAGTACGTCACCATCTCTCTCAAAACCCTTTATGCATGAATTTTTTGGATTGGTTGTATTCCTTCAATGCTCTTGCTTATCATAATTCTTGGAAATCTTGCAGGTTGTTTATATGGATGAACCCAGTACTGGACTAGATCCAGCTTCAAGAAGCAATTTATGGAATGTTGTGAAGCGTGCGAAGCAAGACCGAGCAATTATCCTGACCAGTACTACTCTCTCTCTATAATAATATTAAAAAAAGGAGATTTTACACCTTGCAGTTTATCTCACAATGCTTGATTTCTTGTTTTCAGCTCATTCAATGGAAGAGGCAGAGTACCTGTGTGATAGATTAGGAATTTTTGTTGATGGAAGCTTGCAGTGCGTAGGAAACCCAAAAGAGGTAACTCCGAGACAATCATTTGTATTTTCTTAGAGATCTCGCATGATTCTTTTGCACAGAGATGCAGTACAGAACAGAGACCCAGATATTCATTAGGTTTACTGTAGAATATATCATCTTTCCATCTTTTTTTTTTCTTCGATAGATTAGCTGTGCTTATTTCTGATTTTCCTTTTTATTTCTTTTGATAAATTCCTAAAAACTGGCTTTAACAGCTGAGGGGAAGGTACGGGGGATCTTACGTGTTCACAATGACCACATCCGTAAACGATGAGCGTGAGGTGGAGCAAATGGTTCTGCGCCTCTCCCCCAGCGCTGAAAGAACGTACCAGATGGCCGGAACCCAGAAGTTTGAGATGCCAAAAGAGGAGATCAGCATTGCAGATGTGTTCCAAGCAGTCGAGGTCGCCAAAAGCAGGTTCCCGGTTTATGCCTGGGGTCTGTCGGACACCACCTTAGAAGATGTCTTCATCAAGGTCGCAAACTCAGCCCAGCATTTCCACACGCTTACATGATTAGATGGTCATGTTGACTGTCCAAATTTTTTCATGCTATTTCCATATATTTGATTTATTTCTAGATGTAATGCCCTACTGTATTTCTGAGTAGATATGACATAAGTTTTGAGCATAAATAATATTTGGTTTTGTTTCCCAGTTTCAATATTTTTGAGTGTCTAAGGGGGAAGTGCTCTCCGAGAAATTGTAATCATTGAGACTCAGACCTTGCTTTAGTGGAGGAAATCATTAAATATACAATCACTAGAATTAATGAGAGCTAATCCCAATTTAGAAAATTCAAAGGGTGTGGTGCTGCTCGTGTTCACCCACGACCTTGTTGCCATACTGGTCCATTTCCACATTAATGAGAGCTAACCCCTTTTGATGAGGATGAGCCGTGCATATATATCACAAGCCGCCCCTGTTTCATGAAGTCTATTATAAAGCTGGTCCACGCGACGCCATTGTTTTCGAAGAAACAAGAAAAACATGACACTGTGATTATTGATTTGATTAAGTTAAATAGACCTTAAACCTAATCCATTACTTTATTGAAGCCTTGTAAAATAAAATAGATGAAAGTTAAATTGCATTGAAATCACGTGACTATCATTTAAAGTAGTAGGATGGCTCTATTTGTGTTGTTATAAGTTATTAAAGTCATTCCTAACCTCTTAAACCTAATCTTGTATAGATTGTCCATAATAAATAAGGAATTCATATGTTGGATCCTAATACAAAATTGACTCTAACTAAAACATAACTCATTTTGTGATGAATATATGAGTCCTAACTTTTTATGTAATACTAATTAACAACTATAAACCTTGGGGTTTTCTGTTATTTTAGTCGATCACGTGAACCTTTTTTTTATGATTGATCTCTTCATTTTGACCGATTATGTGGACTCTCTTCCCGTCGTCGGTAATTTCCTCTTGGTTGATCTCTCTCTTGTCTTCTTTGCCCTTGATCATGAAATTCTTGGCCATTCATATTATTATTGATTGATTTAAGCTTATGTTTTCATGTACAATAGTGAATAATTATTGTTTTCATGTGCTTGGCAATGAATATTTATTCTTGGTGTAAACAATGTCTCCATATTTTTCTTATTTATCAAATGAAGAAATATTTTCCCATCATATTTACACTAAAATCAATAAATTGAATTGTTTAAATGATATGATATGATAAATAACACTGTTTATCCAAAACAATGCCGATCATACTTTTATATTATCTAACATGTCAACCAATTATACAATTTCAATCAAAATGTGTTTTGTTTTTTCTTGAACAACTTTATTAATTATTTGTGCTTAATAAAAAAATCAGTTTTTGTTTACTATTATTGAGAATCAACAACAACAACAAACTTAAATCACAAATCAATAATAGCCTAAATATCATACCTTAAATACAAACAATACAATTCTAGAGTAGTTTTACACTTATGATCTCCAAGTTAATTCTTTAGTTTCTTTAAAAAACTAGAGAATGACTTGAAACATCTTAAAACTATATGTGAAGAGTTCTGTAAATACGTTTTGATCTCTTCTCTCCAATGTTTCTTTGGATCAAGAACACTTGTTTTATTGAAATCCTCTACTTGAGTAGAGGATCTCAATAACAATTTTATTTTCTTTGTTTTGTGTGTTGTCAATCATAGATCCTACACTCCTTTGCTCATCTCTTTGGTTTGTGGTCACTATATTATCGATATTTGGATTACTTAGGTGTTTTAGCCAATACCCATACTTCTTTAAGTTATGGTTAGTCACCTTGTTTTTCAGGTTTAAGAGATATTGATGATGGTAGCCAATTTTCCATTCTCATTAATGAGTTTGGATGATTTTTTTTTGTGGTTGCTTTTTATGTCATTCCTTATTAGGAGGCTTTTTAGGCTTAAAAGACCTGACCTTCCATCATGTGCTAATATACAGCTTTGCCCCTAAAGAGAGCTTGAGATTTTATCTTTTTTCTAACTTTGAGTGATTTCTTTTTTTCTAAAATTAGTATGTTTAGGGCGTGAAGGGTGGATTCTAAAGAAGAAACACCATTAATATAAGAATTTAGGGGAGAGTTTGAGAGAAAAAAGGTTGGAAGCTTGAGAGAGAAACGAAGGAATTGGGAGAGAGAATATGTGGAGAAGGATAAACTTGCAAGGGAAACCATAAATTAAGTGCAAAACAACTTGGTAATGTGTTCTTAACCAATTATTTCTTGTTGTTTTGAATTTGGGGTAATTTTGGGTGAAAACCCTAACTTTATAAAAGTTAGGGTTATTGAACAAAATTTGGAGAAAAGTGTGTTTGACTGTAGAATTGTTATAGTGACATGGAATACATGTTAGCTAGAGTTAAAATTGAAGAAACATAAAGGAATGAAAATAAATCTTATGGCCAACCATGTTGAATGTGTAAGGGAAAACGATAATTTAATGGAAAGTTGATGAAATTGTGTGTTAACTTGAAATAAATATGTGAAAGATATATTGTGAATTAAATATTAGTCTTAATCTTATAATCTATGTTATAAGTAAGTTAAGGTAAATGATTTGCATGTTATGGACATAATGAGAAGTGTTGAATGGTTTAAAATAATAGCTATCAATTTGTAGTGTGAATGACTCCCTATGAAGTTTTGTATGGAAAAAGGTGTTGAACTCCAGTCTGTTAGGAAGAAGGTGTTGAACTCCAGTCTATTAGGAAGAAGTAGATGGTATGAAGTTAATTGACTCGAAATTGGTATAAATTACAACGGAGAAGGTGAAAATCATAAAAGATAAAATGAAAGCAGCTTAGGATAAACAAAAAAACTATGCAGATAAAAGAAGAAGGTCCTTTGAGTTTGAGGTACGAGATCAAGTGTTCTGAAAAGTTGCATCATAGAAGCATATTATGCGGTTTAGGATGAAAGGAAAATTGGCCCTGAGATACACTAGTCTTTTTGAGATAGTCCAAAGGATAAGCCCAGTTGCATATAGATTGGCCTTACCACCGCACTTGTCAAAGATACATGATGTATTTAATGTATGTTACTTCGAAAGGTTGAGATGGATCCCATTCAAGTGTTGCCACAAGTTCCACTGGAAATAAATGAGGATTTGACTTTGGAAGTACATCCAATCAATATTATTAGATAGAGGTGAGAAGAAACTCAAAAATAGAAGAATCCCCATGGCAAAGATACTTCGTAAAAGTTCCTAAATAAAAAAGATAACATGAGAAAGAGAGTCAGAAATGAAGAAAAAGTATCTAGAGTTATTCCCAGATGCAAGTATGAATTAAATTTTGAGGATGAAATTTTTGTAGGAGGGAAGAATGTAAACCCCAAGATAAATTAAAAATAATAATATAATAGAAAATAGGGTGTAATGAAATGAAATAAGAAAAAGAAAAGAAAAGGAGTTAAAAAGGTAAAAGAAGAAAGGTTTATGGCTGAAAATATCCATTTTTTCAGAATAAAAAATGGTTTAGCTGTTTTGAGAAATCACTAGACTGATTTAATAAAATAGATGAACCATTTCTCTAAATGGTTAGACCGTTTTGGCTGCTATCCTTATTATAACCCGATAGTGCAACAAGAAAAAAAAAGCATTTTCATTTCTTCTTCCTTCCTTTCACATTGAAGGGTTAGAGAGTAAGGGTTAGGAGTGAAAATAGAGGATTTTGAAAGAGAAAAACACATTTACACTAAAAATCAAGAAAGATCAAAGAGAGGAAAAACAATTGAGTAAGAGAGAGAAAATGAAGAAATAAAAGGAAAAAAAGGGGAAGCCTTGGAAAATTTCAATCGGTTGATTTTCAAAATACATTTTGTAACTAGGTAAGATGTTTGGAATCCTTTTATATCAATTTGAACAATAATTAATTGATTTTGAGCAAAATTTACCCAAATTGAATTAGAGTTCTAGAGATGAAATTGGGGGAAAAGTAAATTTCTTAGAAATTGAGTTTCTAAGACCTTTGTACGTTGTTGTAGGAGTGAATTTATGTAAAAAAAAAAAAATTTGGGTTGGTAGGGAAGCCCTAGGGGCTGACCATTAAGAGGCAAAAAAAGAGGATTTAATGCAATGGTGTTATTCTTATAAGTTTTAGGCCATGTTTGTTTCCTGGAAAGTGGTTTCCGAGAAACCACTTTCCAAACTTTCCTGTGTTTATTTGTCATTAGAAAAGTTGGTCAACTGAAAATATTTTTCAGTCAAAGGAAAATTTGGCTTGGTTTTCAGGAAAGTATTTTCCTGAAAAATTTGGGCGGAAAACACTTTTCAGAAGTTGTGAAAAATTTAGAAATATCATATTATTTGCTAATTATATCAAATTCGGTCCTCAAACTTTTGATTGCTATATATATTTTGTTTTGAATATTTATTTTTCAATTTCATCTCTTAAAATTTAATTTTTATATTAACTTTGGTCCTCATTTTTATAATTGTTATTTGCTTTTCCCTTATCATTTTTTTATTGAAATTTTTTATCTATCAAATATGATCCTTATTCTTTTGATTGTTACTTATTTTATTTGAAATAATTTATGAAATGTTAATTATTATTAT